>ERZ650304.168-NODE-168-length-41260-cov-11.858779_pt1 | contig 41260 bp, 28 predicted proteins | sample MGYA00376240_ERZ650304 | MGnify/ENA primary metagenome ERZ650304 (study PRJEB26733, sample SAMN07839271) | wastewater metagenome | biome: small river; feature: stream; material: water | place: USA: North Carolina | collected 2016-03-01 ... | reverse complement strand
TATGCTATAATATTAAAATTGGTTAGAAATAATCCGCTTTGATTGTCTAGCCCCTAGTTTATTTATATTATGCTGAGATAAATGCGTGCATATTCATAGGACTTGAGAGATCGCGCCATCAAATTATATTTAACTGGCAAGTCCAATAAAGCTACGGGGTTGGTCATTACGTGGTCAAAAATCGTTTACTAATGAATTGGGTTTTAGAACTAAACGAGTTGCCCTAATTGTTGGTTATTGTTACGGCAATAAAGAATTAATTGCACCAATGGAATATATTGGATATACGAATAGTGAAGTATTTATAACTTGGGTTAAGCATAAATCCGATTGAACATGTATGGGCTAATTTGAAAAGAATGATAAGAGTTCACCATAATAGAGAGAAAGACATTCATGGTGCAATTTATGAATCTATAGGCGTTTTATTTATATGAGTAACTATATACAGTTTGTTCCCACAGATATATCTTTAATTTATCCTGCAAATATTACACGCTTTTACTCACCGCTTTGCTTGTAATTTACCTCTTTTTATATGTAATACCCATAAGATTTAGTACATCATAAAAAGCTCTTATTAATATATTCGTGGCTAATGCAGCATACATTTATTTACCGATTGAGTCTGGATATTTATTGAGATATGCTAATACTAATTCTTTATCGTCAAATTTACACTTACGACTTTTTCGTATTGTATTATCTAACTGCAAATAGTTGCTAACATATAGATAAAAGATTACTTATTGCTCTTCTAAAATAGTTACCTGTTTTATAAATGTCTATTATCTTGTTTCTAGATCTTGAAGTATGTATTCATAAGCATGTTAGCATCAGGTAAGGTTTATTATTACGTTAATTATAGATGCTAAATCATATTTGGCTAATCATTTACACATTGCCAATATATTAAACTCAGTGAAACCTTAATAGTTTTCTAAATCATGGGATAGTCATCTCCATCAGTAGCATGTTTTTGATGTATAAACATCATTTGTTTAATTCACGCTTTCTGTATTTAGGTAGTATGCCTCCTTTGACACGCAATTCTGCATTACTCAAATCAGTTGAGTAATTTTTTCTATTCATGATTAAACTACAAATTGTTATCCCTTTATTATAACGCTAAATAAGGTTTACAGACAGCCACCAGAATACAATCCTCATAAATATACAGGTCAAAAAACTCTACTATCAGATATATGACAAAAAAGTGAGTAATTAACTTAAGACTAAAAAGATAAAGCAGATGACGCCTAAAAATAATCAATTTTCAATAAATTGTTGTAATTCAGGGTGAGCTTTAATCGCTTGAAACTCACTAACTTGATGTTTAGCCACACCATGAATAGCAAATGGATCTTGCTGCATTAATTGTTCCAATTCAGCTTTGGAATTAGCCTTAGCAATAACTACTCCACCTGTTTTTGGATTACGTGGTCCAGAAAATAAGAATACACCTTGTTGATAGTAAACGTCCAACCAGGCACGATGCTCCGCCACAACTTCAGCAATCTTATCCAAACTAGCCGTATATTCTATATCAATAATAAACATAAACTTCCTTTCTATTGACCACCAAATAATTTACCCAAAGCGTTTGTAACACCCTTACTTACCGCATCGACAGCCTGATTTTGTTGAGTATTTTGTTGTTGTGAATTTCCCTGTTGATTACCCAGCACATTATTAATTTGCTGTTTCACCACATTTTGAATTTGCCCTTTATTATTTTCAACCATGTACTTTAATAATTGTTGCTGAATTGAGCCCCAATCCAAGCTAGCACTTGGATTATTGATAGTACCAGTAACTGTTGATGGAAAGACTAATTTCTTAAAGATTGGATTGATCCCATTGGTCAATAACTGACTACTAACCTGATAATTAAGTGCTTTAGTTACCAAGTTAACTGAACCACTTCCATTTAATGACACGCTTGGACCAACCAATTTAAATACCGATGGATTAATCACTCCATTTACAATTGCAACATTGCCATTAAAGGTACCTAGATTAGTTACTTGGCTCAAATCACGTGTGCCTGGCTTACTATATTTCTGCACCTCATTTTTCATGTTGTTTACAGCCTGCGCAACTTGTGCAGAGTTAAGTAATAATTTCACAACATTATCATTACCTTGACCAGAATTATTAATCGTGCTATTTAATTGTAAAACCAACTTGTCAAGGCTAACACCCTGCACACGAATGTCACCAATCTGTATATTCTGTTTTCCGTTAAGGGTTGCAAAATTCAAATTACTTGCAATCGATGAATTTCCACTAAGTTTCACTTGCTGCATTGGCACGCGATAACCACTAACATCACTAAAATCAGCCACATCAATTTTATCAATGGTTAAATTTTCATTAAATGCTACTGGTGCGAATGAGCTTAAATTAAGATTACCATTTATATTCGAATTGGCCAATTTAAAGCGCATCCCAGTCAAATTCAAACTATTTTTAGTCGCCGCAAAACCGCTATTTAACGCAAAATTATCTAATAACTTAGGATTAGATAAAACTGGTGGTGTCATCCCGGCTTGACGCATCACGTTATTTAAAGAAAAGTTTGGTAAGTTGATGTCACCAGAAATTTTAGGATTTGCGAAATCTTGAATTGCCAATTTACCTAAAGTTGCACTCAAATTGCTACCAAAACTAGTTTTAACATTACTAAAACTAGCCGATGTTGGTGTCGCATTAAATCCACCACTAAATGCGAAGCTATTTAGTAACGGTTTATTTTTACGCTCAGCAACAGCAACTCCCAATCCATCCAAAGTTTTATTCAAATTAAAGATAGGTAAACTAATGTCACCACTCACCGTAGGTTTACTAAAATTTTGTACCGCTAATTTACTCAGTGAAGCATTAACTAAACCACCTGCGCTCAATTTAACATTACTCAAATTAGCTGAATTTGGAGTTGCATTAAATCCACCACTGAAGGCAAAACTATTTAATAATGGTTTATTCTTACGTTCAGCAACAGCAATTCCTAATCCATCTAACGTCTGGTTCAAATTAAAGGTTGGAATACTAACATCACCACTAACGCTAGGGTTGCTGAAATTTTGCACTTGTAGCGTACCAAAAGCAGCTTTCATGGTGTCACCAGCACTAACTTTTAAACCTTTTAGACGAATATTATGTACATCACCACTAAAACCGTCACTACTAATTGCAACGTTATTCAGCAATGGTTTATTCTTACGAGCAGCCACCGCAATATTTAAACTATCCAGCAATTGATTTAGATTAAATTTATCCAATTCTAAACTGCCGTTATAGGTCGGTTTAGCAAAATCTTTCACTACCACACTAGTTTTACCTTTAAGCTTATCAGCAAAATTAAAGCTTAAATCTTTGACGGTAATATTTTGCTTATCACCATTCAAATTACCTGCAAAATTAATATTATCCAATAAACGCATATCTTTACGCTGAACTTGAGCAATTTTAAATTGATCCAAAATGGCATTAAGTTTCAATGTGCTGAATTCTACATCGCCAGAATATTGCGGATTCGCCAATTGTTGTAAATCAAATTTCAATTTACCTACCGCCAAATCATTATAGTTAAATTTAACTTTATTGAATTCTAATTTATCTGCGGCCTGATCAAATTTAATTACACCACCAAACTCAGTATCCACGGTCAAATTGGTTTTATCAATACCATAATGCTGATTGCTATCAAAATCATCAAAGTGAATGTTCGAATCACGTAAGCTAAAATCTTTCATTTCTAGTTGGAAAGGCTGTGGCGCGCTACCATCTGGAGCACCTGCAGGAGAAGACTCGCTTGCAGGAGGTGTGAAAGTCCAATTATTTACCCCATTTTGCTTAATTAATGCTAAGTCTAATCCTTCAATTGCCAAAGTCTTAACTACCACATGATTACTCAAAAGCGGAATCAAGCCAACCGAAACATCAGCAGAATGTAACGCAACCAAATTTGGTGTTTTGAAACCATCAGGATTACTCAAACTTACATCACGAACAGTTACTCCAAGATTAGGATAAATTTTCCAGCTAATATCACCACCTAAAGTTAATTTACGTCCTGTTGACTCATAAACTGATTTTTCAATAAACGGTTTAAAGCGATTTGGGTTAACTATTGTCACCAACAAAGTCACACCAATTGCAGCCAATACAACTATACCAACCAAGCCAATTATAGTGTATTTAATAAATTTTTTCATATCAACAGGATCCATTCCATAAACATACAAGGTTTCAACTAAAATATAAAAATTGACAAAGCATTAACCTTGTCAATTTCATAAATTTAATTTAATAAATTAGTGACTTAACTGGCAATTGCCAATTTTTGAGAAATCAATATATTTAGGTTTGTTCTTAACTTTAATATATTGCTCATTGATCAGATATAAATAATTAGAATTTTGCGTACAGTTAACTAATCTAAAATCTGGTGCGGCACTCTCATTATCGTGTGGTTTCACATTAAGATATTGATATTGCGCGTATTTATTACCACAAAAACCAAATAAACGATATTGAGCTAAGTTACCACTCGAATTAGCTTTAATTTCTGAAGCTGAAGCCAAGGCTAATAAGCCAAATTTATCAATTACAATCGGATTCACACTTTTTTCAGTACTAATCATCACCACAAAATTATTGCTTTCTTCTTCAAATGGCAAGAACATAATTGTTGATTCAATTTTACACATGCCACGCGCAGGAACCGTAAATTTATTTGCACTCTCATCAAAATTTTTAATTTGTACAACAGTAGCTTGACTAGTTGCATTTTGTAAATATAAATTACTCATTGTAACTGCCATACCTGTTGCTCCAGCAACCATTGGTACTATGCATAAAAGCAGTAATTGGAGATATTTCATTTCGTAAATCCTCAGTTAATTAACACTCTATAATAACAGTTTAGCCTATAAAAAGCAAGCAATTGAGCAGATATGCTACAATTAATCCTTAATTTATTTACCTTCGAAAGCAGCTTATGCTCGAATTAATCAATCAAGCCTTCAGCATTAAAACTATTCTCTATCACTTTAATCTGGGTAGTGGTTACGACCTCTCTTATATCGAAGCAATTGGAACAATCTTTGGACTACTTTGTGTTTGGTATGCTAGCCAAGAAAAACGCATTAACTTTTATTTTGGCCTGATTAATGTTACACTATTTGCAATTATTTTTTATCAGATTCAGCTTTATGCTAACCTGTTATTACAAATATTTTTTTGGTTAATGAACGTCTATGGTTTATATGCGTGGGGTAAATCAAATTCAAACGATGAACTTTTAGTAATTCGTTGGCTAAAATTACCACAATTATTTTTTACCATCGTAGTTTCCGTCTTATCAATCAGCATTTTAGCAATGTATATTAATCCATTTTTCAACATGTTAACTCTGATTGCGGTAAAATTAATGCAGGCAATTGTATCAACTATAACGATGCCTGCGTTACAACCCGACCCATACCCATTGATGGATGCGGCAGTCACAGTTTTATCCATTGTTGCTATGGTACAAATGACGCGAAAATTAGTGGAAAACTGGATTCTGTGGGTCTTAATTGATCTGATTAGTATAATTTTATATAGCAAGCAAGGCGTATACTTTATGGCTTTAGAATACGTTCTATTAACCATAATTGCACTTAATGGTAGCATTGCATGGATTAAATCTGCACAGAATCAAAATACAGGGATAAACAAATGAAACAACCACACATCAATTGTAGCCCAGAAGATATTCAAGACTTACTTATTGTTTGTGGCGACCCTGCACGGGTTGAACGAATTGCCGCATTGGGGGCACATCCACGACACATTTCTACTAACCGTGAATTCACGGTCTATGAAACCACTTACAATCATCATTTGGTAACAATTTGCTCAACTGGAATTGGTGGCGTATCAGCATTGATTGCGTTAGAAGAATTAATTCGCTGTGGTGCAAAATCAATCATTCGAGTTGGTAGCGCTGGAGCATTACAAACTGAAATAAAGCTCGGTGACATTATAGTTGCAGAAGGTGCTGTACGTCATGATGGAGCATCTGCTGCCTATATAGAACCCGCCTACCCTGCCATTGCTGACTTTGGGCTCACCACCAAAATTGCGCAATACTTGGCCAATCAACAAATTCATTATACGAGTGGCCTAATTCGTTCACATGATTCATTTTATACCGAGGCAGAAGAACAAATTTGCGCAAAATGGTCGAATCTTGGTCTGCTTGCCGCAGATATGGAAACTGCGTCACTACTTACACTTGGGCGTCTACGTGGTATAAAAGTTGCCGCAGTGCTGTGCAACGTCGTCGAATATCAAGCGGATTTAGAAAGTTCAATTGTTGAATATAAAGATTCCACACAGTTACTCGTGCAAAGCGAAACTAATGCTTCATCCGCAGCATTAGCGGCGTTAACTATGGATTTAAGCTAATTATCAAACAATTTACTTGGATTTAATTTGCACATCTTAAGCAATATAAATCAATTACTTATAAACGAAACACAAAACATCACGAATAATTTCATTAAAATATATTTGACAATTTATAATTTCAATTGTTACACTTTCCAAACTTAAATTTAAAACAGCTTATATTTTTATAAGGAGCTCAGATCATGAGCAACGTTACAATTTTTCCGATTATGGCTACTCCAGAAGTAGTTGATTTTCATGCAATAACAACTCCAAATAAAATCACTACTAATACTAAAAGCCCAACTCTAGTTTCATCTCTACGACGATAAGAGCTCCTTATCCGTCATCAAAAACTAAACGCTTACCACCTGCGTAACCAGTTTAGTAACCACTTACTTTCAATTTATACTTTATAAACATTTAAACTTAGACTAAGTTATTTGTGCAATTTACTTTACCCTAAAATATTTTTATATTTTAATTCGGTAAATTATATTGATAAAAAATTAGCAGATTAAATTACTTATTCATATTTTTATTCAATTTGACTAAGAATAATTGTATATTTAACTCTAAATCACCAATACTAACTTAGCGTAGAGTTTAAATTAATTACAGCTATACTATTCCAAACAATAGTTATAGTTAGGATATTAACTATGAACATCAATCTACACGGCAAAAGCTTTTTAACTCTTTTAGATTTTTCGGCTGAAGAAATTAGCTATTTACTTGAATTAGCACACCAATTAAAACAAAAACGTCAACAAGGCATTCAAGGTACTTCATTAACTGGCAAAAACGTTGCTCTACTTTTTGAAAAAACGTCAACTCGGACCAGATGCGCCTTTGAAGTTAGTGTTGCCGAAGAAGGCGGTTACCCAAGCTTTATTGATGTATCAAGCTCACAATTTGGCAAAAAAGAATCAGTAGAAGATTCTGCTCAAGTCCTCGCTACGTTTTACCATGGGATTGAATTTCGTGGTTATGCGCAAAAAACTGTAGAAGATTTAGCTAAATATTCTGGAGTGCCAGTATATAACGGCTTAACGGATGATGATCACCCAACCCAAATACTGGCAGACTTAATGACTATTCAAGAAGCAATTCCGCATAAGCCATTATCACAGATCAAAGTTGTGTTTGTTGGTGATACCAGAAATAATATGTCCAATGCATGGATGTATGGTTGTGCCAAAATGGGAATGCACTTTGTTGCATATGGTCCTAAAGAATTGCACCCATATCCACAAGCATTGGCTAAAGCTCAGGCTTGTGCCGCGCTTAGTGGTGCAATTATTGAAGCTAGTGATGATCCAACTTGTTTACTTAATGCAGATGTTATTTATACCGATGTTTGGGTTTCAATGGGCGAAGAAGATCAAATTGTAAATCGGGCTAATTTATTGCAAGATTACCAGATCACTACAGCCATGCTTGCGCAGACTCAAAATCCAGACGTAGTATTTATGCACTGTTTACCAGCATTTCATGATTTAGAAACTAAATTTGTTAGCGATGCATTTCAAGAATTTGGTGTCGATGTACGGGAAGTAAGCGATGAAGTTTTTCGTGGTAAAAATTCAATCGTGTTTCAGCAAGCTGGTAATCGCCTACACTCAATCAAAGCTATCTTAGTCGCAACTTTGGGCACACATAACGAAGGAATTCAATCATGACATCAACTATTAAATTCATTGAAAATAATGTTTGTGCTGCCAAAGGATTTAGCGCATCAGGAATTGCGGCTGGAATTAAAAAATCCAAAAAACCAGATTTAGCATTAATTTACAGCCAAGTTCCGGCAACGGCAGCAGGAGTATTTACCAAAAATAAAATTAAAGCTGCGCCATTATTATTAACCAAAAAGCATGTCAATTTAGGTAAATTACAAGCGATCATCACAAATAGTGGAAATGCTAATGCATGTACTGGCAAATTAGGCACACAACATGCGCTCCAAACTGTCAAACACCTTGCGACACAATTAGCAATTGACCCAAAGTTAATCGCCGTATCTAGTACTGGTATTATCGGTGTTCCCCTACAAATTGAGACATTATTAAATGGGATTCCACAATTAAGTACAGAATTAAGTGAAACAGGTGGTTCTGCCGCAGCTAAAGCTATTTTAACAACCGATACTTTTATCAAAGAAGTTGCTATCCAAGTTGAGTTATCAAACGGTGTAGTAGCACATCTAGGCGGAATTGCTAAAGGCTCAGGAATGATCCATCCCAATATGGCAACCATGCTTGGTTATATTACCAGTGATGTTGCGATCAGTTCAAATGCTTTACAACAGACCTTAACTCAAGTTGTGAATAACTCATTTAATATGATTAGCGTCGACGGAGATTCATCGACCAATGATATGGTGCTGGTGATGGCAAATGGTTGTGCAAATAATCCATTAATTGATGACCTCAACAGCATTGATGGACAAATATTCTATAACGCATTATTAACTGTTTGCACCAATTTAGCTAAACAAATTGCCCACGATGGCGAAGGTGCAAGTAAATTAATTACGGTTAATGTAGCTGGCGCAAAAACAGATAAGCAAGCTAAATTAGTCGCTAAATCAGTTATTTCATCTTCTCTAGTCAAAGCAGCAATGTTTGGAAATGATGCTAATTGGGGCAGAATCGCCTGCGCAGTTGGTTATTCTAATGCTGGGATTCAACAAAATAAACTTCAGATTGCTATCGAAGATTTACTGCTTTTTGAAAAAGGCATGCCAATTGTTTTTAGCGAAGAAATTGCTCTAGAATTATTACAAAAAACTGAAGTGGTTATTAACATTGATCTAGGTTTAGGTAGTGAGAAAAGCACTGCTTGGGGCTGTGATCTGACTTATGACTATGTAAAAATTAATGCAGCGTATCGGACTTAACATGCAAACTATAACCCAAACTCCAAATAACAACCTATTGCTGATTAAATGCGGTGGTTCTATCATCAACAATACTGCAGAGTTAAATATCTTATTGGACGACATCAGCATACTAAAAGCACTAGGTTATCAAATTATTATTGTGCATGGTGGCGGTCCTGACATTAACCAACTGTGCGATCAATTAGGCCTCAAAAGCACATTTAGCCAAGGATTACGCGTAACCACTGCTGAAATTCTGACTGTTACTCAAATGGCATTACTTGGTAAAACCAACTGTGGATTAGTGCAAAAACTCAATCAAAATCAAATTCAGGCAATAGGATTATCTGGGCATGATACCAACTTATTAGTGGCCAACTTTATTGATCAAGCTAACTTGGGTTTTGTCGGTGAAATTTATAGCGTAAATACTCAACTATTAAACTCTTTATTAAATTTGGGAATTACACCAGTTATTGCACCATTGGCAATCGATCAAAGTGGCAATACCTTAAACATTAATGCAGATTTGGCAGCCGCAGCCGTTGCATCAAAAATGAACGCTGGACAATTGATTTTACTTAGTGATATCGATGGCTATTATGCCAATTACCCTGACCCAGCAAGTTTAATTAAAACATTAAATACAGCAGAAATTAGTCAACTACTTGCCGAATCAACTACCGTAACCGCAGGAATGCGCCCAAAATTAACTGCCTGTCTTAACGCAGTCAAAGCTGGTGTAACTTCGGCACATATTGTAAATGGAAATATTGCGCAAAGTCTTATCAACACTGTGCAAAATCCAAATCAAGTTGGCACATCTGTAACTCAAGGAGAAATCTCATGCTAATTCACGCAAGTATTATTGGAGCATCAGGTTATACTGGTATTGAATTAATTCGCCTATTAAATGAGCACCCGAATGTCGAATTAAGTTGTCTAGTTTCTGAAACTTATCAAGCTCAGGAAGTAGCGCAGGTTTATCCGCATTTGGCTCACTTAGTAACACATGAATTCAGCTCACTAAATATAGAAACTGTTGCCAAACAAAGTGATGTAGTTTTTCTTGCGTTACCACATACTAAAGCTGCTGAATTTGCTGAGTTGTTTTTATCCATGAATTGCAAAGTAATTGATTTAAGTGCTGACTTTCGCTTAAATTCAGGTGCAACATATACAGAATGGTATCAACATCCAGCCGCAAAAGACGAATTACTTAAGCAAGCAGTCTATGGTTTATCTGAAATTGGTTTAACTACACAAATTGCCGAGGCTAATTTGATTGCGAATCCTGGCTGTTATCCAACTGCAACTATTTTGGGACTAGCCCCACTCTTACATAATCACTGTGTAAATCTAGAGATTTCACCATTAATTATTGATGCTAAATCTGGTGTTTCTGGCGCTGGGCGTGGTTTAAATCTAGGAACTCATTTCTGTGAAGTTATGAATAATTTCTCGGCATATCAAATAGCGGGACTTCATCGGCATACTCCTGAAATTGAACAAGAGTTAAGTAAGTTAGCTGGGCAAAATTTGCAAATTCAATTTACACCACACTTATTACCGACGCCACGTGGGCTCCTCGTAACAGCATATTGTCGTTTAAACGGTAATTATACTCTGGCTCAAATCGAAGAACTTTATAACAATTATTATGCCGAGCAGTTTTTTGTTCGGGTTAGTAGTAATCAATTACGCCCAGGAATTAAATCGGTAATCGGCAGTAATTTTTGCAATATTAGCCTGCATCTTGACCCACGCACTAACTATTTAATCGTGGTAAGTAGCATTGATAATTTAATTAAAGGTGCATCAGGACAAGCTATTCAAAATATGAATTTAATGTATAAATTAGCAGAATCAACTGGCCTAATGGCTGGCTCGGTTTATCCATAAAGATTATTTCCCAAAATATAAGGAATATATAATGAGCAAATTATGGGCCAAAGGCTACCAACTCAACCAAATAGTTGAAGATTTCATGACTGGCGATGATCCACTGTTAGATTTACGGATTGCGAAATATGATTGTATTGCCAGCATTGCACATGCTGAAATGCTCCATGCAATCGGGATTTTAACTTCTGATGAATCGGCACAATTAGTTGAGAAACTCAATGAGATTATTAAATTAGTTGATAATGGTCAATTTACCATCGATCCAAGTCAAGAAGATATTCATACTGCAATTGAGAATTACTTAGTTGAACATCTCGGGACAATTGGTAAGAAGATCCATACGGCACGTTCTCGGAATGATCAAGTTTTAACCGCATTACGTCTTTACACCAAGCATGAGATAAAACAAATATTAGATAAATTAGTTAATACGCTTGAAGTTTTACATGAATTTGCGGATAAATACCAAGCTATTGCTTATGTTGGACGCACTCATTATCAAAAAGCCATGCCTTCATCATTAGGTTTATGGATGGGTGCATTTTTAGAATCATTGCTTGATGATGCTAAATTGATTTTAAATAGCTACGACATAGTCGACCAATCACCGCTTGGTTCAGCCGCAAGTTACGGTGTAGCTTTACCAATTGACCGTCAACTTAGTAGCGATTTACTTGGCTTTGCTAAAGTCCAAAATAATGTACTTTATGCCAATAACAGCCGCGGCAAATTTGATAGCATTGTGATTCATGGATTAAGCCAAATCATGCTTGATTTATCTAAACTAGCTACTGATGTAATTTTATTTAGTGCACCAGAAATGGGTTACCTAGATTTACCAATCCAATTTTGCCCTGGCAGTAGCCTGATGCCAAATAAGAAAAACCCTGATCCATTTGAATTAATTCGTGCCAAGAGCGCAGTCTTAATGGCAAGTTTATTGCAAACTATGGAAATATCACGAGCACTGCCTTCTGGTTATAACCGTGATTTTCAGGAAACCAAACGTCCATTATTTGACAGCTTTGATACGGTTGGACAAAGTTTAGATGTTATAGCAATTATAATGACAGAAGTAACGGCTAACTCAGAAAAATGCTTAGCAGGATTTAGCGGCGATGTTTTTGCGACCGATTATGCTTTGGAATTAGCTGCCAATGGAGTTCCATTCCGTGATGCTTATCAACGCACCGCACAGAATTTAGAACAACTAGCTAGCCGCGATCCACTTGAAAACATTCAATCCAAAACACATTTGGGTGCAACGGGTAATCTTGGCTTAGACTCAATTAAACTACAAATTAACGACTTAAAACAATTAACTTTTTCCTTAGGAGCATAACATGCAACAACAAGTAGTTTTAGCTTACAGCGGCGGTTTAGATACTTCAGTAATTTTGAAATGGTTAATCAATAAAGGCTATGAAGTAACTGCATTCATCGCTGATGTTGGTCAAGAAGAAGATTTCGCAGCAGCACAAAAAAAAGCGTTACAAATTGGTGCCAAAACCGTAATTATTGAAGATTGCAAACAAGAATTTGTCAGTAATTATATTTATCCATCCTTACAAACTGGAGCATTATACGAAAACCGTTATTTACTTGGTACTTCTTTAGCTCGTCCACTAATTGCCAAAAAATTGGTTGAGTATGCTAAAAAACATGGAATTCAGCATATTTCTCATGGTGCAACTGGTAAAGGTAACGATCAAGTACGTTTCGAATTGGTTTTCATGCAATTTATGCCCGAAGTAATTGTAATTGCACCATGGAAAAATCCAGAGTTTATTGAACAATTTAAAGGTCGGACTGACTTATTAAATTATGCCGCTGAACAAAATATTCCCGTAACTTCAAGCCTACAAAAACCCTATAGCATCGATGAAAACCTGATGCATTGCAGTTATGAAGCTGGAATTATGGAAGATCCTGAACTAACACCACCAGCTAGTATGTTCAAAAAAACTGTATCGCCACAAGATGCGCCCGATCACACATTTGAACTTAGCATTGAATTTGCTAATGGATTACCAGTTAAAGTCGTAGAAAAAGAAACGCAAAAAATAATTGAGCACGATAATTTAAACATCTTCAACTATTTAAATAAAGTTGGTGGTGCAAATGCAATTGGTAGAATTGACATCGTTGAAAGCCGTTTTGTTGGCATGAAATCACGTGGTGTCTACGAAACTCCAGCAGGAACTATCTTGCATAAGGCTTATCAAGATTTAGAAACTATGGTGCTCGATCGTGAAGTAATTTTACTTAGATCTTGTGTTGCACCCAAAATTGCTCAACTAATTTATAATGGTTTTTGGTATAGCCCAGAACTCAAAATGCTGATGGCGGCTAATCAACAATCCATGGCTAATTTTAATGGAACAGTTAACCTAGGTCTTTACAAAGGTAATGTAATTATTTTAGGACGGAGTTCGGCTAATTCATTATATGACCACGATATTGCCAGCATGGACAAACTTGGTGATTATGATCAAACTGATGCAATTGGATTCATTAAATTAAATGCATTACGGTTAAAAAAACAAGCAGTTTAGTTCCGCACGTGAATGAAGGATAAGTCATGAATAACGCTACTTTAGTACTTGGTAACAAGCAGAAATTTACAGGTAAAATTTATAATTATACTGGCGAGCCAATTCGTGGTGAAGTAGTGTTTAATACGGGAATGACTGGCTATGAAGAAACTTTAACTGATCCATCATATGCTGGACAAATCTTGGTTTTTACCTATCCATTATTGGGTAATTATGGTGTCTGTGCACAAAAATACTGGGAATCAGAATTAATTCATGTTAAGGCCGTGATCTGTAATAGCCTGATTGAAAATAATCAACATCATGCATCACAACAGTCTTTTTTGCAATGGCTAACGTGGCAAGGTATTCCACTAATTAGTGATGTTGATACCCGCGAACTCACTCAATTATTACGTGATAATGGTTGTTTAAATGGCATAATTAGTCATCCCGAACAAATTGGTGCCGTGAAAATTGAAAATGACTCCCAAGATTGGGTTGCGCAAACTTCATGCCAAGAAATCAAATATTATGGCAACGGCAAATATAAGCTCATCTTAGTTGATTACGGGGTTAAGCAAAATATTATCCGCTCATTACTTAAGTTTGACGTAACAATTAAGCAAGTTCCATACGATTATGATTACCTAAATGAAGAATGTGACGGAATTGTATTATCCAATGGACCAGGAGATCCCAAGCAATGTGTGCAAAGCATCGCGATTTTGCAACAAGCTTTAAAACTTAATAAACCCATCTTTGGAATTTGCCTAGGTTCACAATTATTGGCGCTCGCGGCTGGTGCAGATACTTATAAACTTAAATATGGTCACCGTGGACAAAATCAACCATGCCAAGATTTACATGATCAGCGGTGTTACCTAACTTCACAAAACCATGGTTATGCAATTGAGGCACAAAGTTTACCGAACGATTGGCAAGTTAGCTTTCAGCATCTACACGATAAAAGCGTCGCAGGAATTCAGCATAAAACCCTACCTTATTCAGCGGTGCAATTTCACCCAGAAGCGGCGGCAGGGCCTCATGATACAGAATTTCTCTTTACACAATTCATGGAACTAGTTATTCAAAAGGCGCAAGCATGAAAAATATTCTAATCATTGGATCAGGTGGATTACGGGTTGGTCAAGCTGGTGAATTTGACTACTCTGGCTCACAAGCAATCAAGGCTTTTAAGGACGATGGACATTATTTGGTTTTAATTAATCCTAATATTGCTACGATTCAGACCGATAAATCCATGGCAGATAAAACTTATTTTGTACCTTTGTCTGTTACTGAAGTAATTAAAATTATCGAAAAAGAAGGAATTAACGCATTAGCGCTTGGTTTTGGCGGACAAACTGCTTTAAACCTCGGGCTCGAATTACACGATAGTGGTATCTTAACTCAATATAAGATTGAAGTACTCGGTTCCTCAATTGCTTCGATCAAAGCGACCGAAGACCGTGAATTATTTCGCGATCGCTTAATACAAGAACAAGTTAAAACACCAAGCAGCAAATTGGCAACCAGCTTAGAACAAGCAATTCAGTGTGCGAATGAAATTGGCTATCCATTAATGATGCGCTCTGGGTTTTCTCTCGGTGGGCTTGGCTCAGGTAGAATCCATTCTGAAAAAGAATTAATTAGTAAAGTTGGACAAGTTTTAAGTGTAACTCCACAGGTTTTACTCGAAGAGTATTTAACTGGCTGGAAAGAATTTGAATATGAAATCATTCGTGATGCTGCAGGAAATGCTCTAACCATTTGTAATATGGAAAACTTAGATCCAATGGGAATTCATACTGGTGAAAGCATCGTCGTTGCCCCAGCCCAAACGCTAAATAATCGTGAACATCAAATTTTGCGGGATGTCGCATTGAAGTGTGCCAAATTATTTGCCATTATTGGTGAATGCAATATTCAATTTGCAGTAAATCCAGCCAATGGTGATTATCGTGTAATTGAAATGAATCCACGTCTGTCACGCTCGAGCGCACTAGCATCCAAAGCAACGGGTTATCCATTGGCATGGGTTGCTGCCAAAATTTGCTTAGGTTATCCACTTTATGAAATAAAGAATAACCTAACTCAAACCACATGTGCTTTTTTTGAACCTGCACTGGATTATATCGTGGTTAAAATTCCACGCTGGGATACTCATAAAATGCGCTCTGCAGAACGCCAAATTGGTACTGAAATGAAGAGCGTTGGCGAAGTAATGGGAATTGGAAGAAGCTTTCCCGAAGCGCTACAAAAAGCAGTACAAATGCTAAATATTGGTGCATCTTGCTTACAAGATTATCCCGATCAAATTGAACAGCTAACCCAAGAAGTAGAATTTGCCACCGATAGACGGATTTTTGCTTTATACCAATGGTTTGCAACCGGTAAAAGTCTGCAAGAAGCACAAGAAATATCCAAAATAGATTTTTGGTTCCTAGCTCAGATTCAAGCTATTGCTATGTTTAACCAAACATTTAATACCAAAGAATTAGATTACAGTAATTTACTGCAGGCTAAACAATTTGGCCTTAGTGATAAATATATTGCGACAGTACAGAATTTAACCGAACTCGAAGTACGGGAATTACGTAAGAAATACAATGTCATCCCAGTTGTTAAACAAGTTGATAGCGCAGCTGGTGAATTTAAAGCCTTAAGTAATTATTTATATTTAAGCTATCATGGCAATCACCATGATTTGACCACATCTAAAAATCATCTGTGTATAATTGGTTCAGGCCCTTATTCAATTGGCTCTTCAGTAGAATTTGATTGGTGCACGGTAAATTTAGCACGGGAATTACGTAAGCGGAAACAAAATGTAATTATTATTAATTCTAATCCAGAAACAGTTTCAACTGATTATGACGAATCTGAACGCCTTTATTTTGAGCCATTATCTTTTGAACGCGTAGCTGACATCCTTGACTATGAGCAATGTACTGGCACAATTGTTAGTGTAGGTGGACAAGCTGCCAATAACTTAGTAACCAAACTTGAGGCGCTTAATTATCCATTGCTTGGAACTAGTGCTGAAAATATTAATCGTGCTGAAGATCGCCAATTATTCTCACAATTACTCCATGATTGTGAGATTGATCAACCAGCGTGGATTAATGCTGCCAATCAACAACAAATTGACGAATTCATTACGCAAGTAAATTTCCCACTTTTAGTGCGCCCATCGTATGTTCTCTCGGGTTCCGCAATGAAAGTAGCCAGCAGCAAAGCTGATTTGGAAACTTATTTAACGACGGCAACCAGAGTTTCACCAAATAATTCAGTTGTAATCTCAGAATTTATTACTGAAGCTAAGGAAATTGATGTAGATGGAGTAGCTAGGAATGGTGAAATAATCTTTCTGGCAATCGCTGAACATTTGGAGCAAGCTGGGGTACATTCAGGCGATGCAACGCTAATTTATCCAGCACAAAACCTTAGTTCAGAGACTAAATCGAAAATTAAACAAATTAGCCAAAAGATTGCTGCGCAATTAAATATTCATGGACCGTTTAACCTCCAGATTATTGAAAAGCACGATCAACTTAAAGTAATTGAATGTAATGTGCGTTCGTCGCGCTCATTTCCATTCATTTCTAAAGTTAGCGGCTGTAACTTAATTTCATTGGTCAGTGATATTTTATTAGGTCAGCCAAGTAATGAAGTAATTCCTGAATTACTCGCCACTAAAGTTGCGGTTAAAACTCCAGTATTTTCTTATAATCGTTTCAAAGGCGCAGATCCTGTTGCTCAAGTTGAAATGGCCTCAACTGGTGAAGTAGCTTGTATTGGTAGCAATTTACTTGAAACTTTCTACCAATCATGGCAAACAGTTGGGCAAAAAGTTGGTGGCAAAAGAATTTTGCTTACAGCAGCGAACTTAGATCCAGAATTTATAGGTATATTGCAACAAATGAGTCAAGCCAATTGGCAAATTAATGCTTATGGTGCGACCTTTGTACATTTGGATTCAGCTAACGTCAAGCTCACAAATTGTGGTGAAAACGCGTTAGAATCAATTGCTCAGAATAAATTTGACCTAATTATTAATATTCCAGTTAATATTTATGATGCACACCAAGATCGTGCTGAATTTACTTTACGCCGCCAAGCAATCGATTATCATATCCCATTGGTAACTAATCAAAATATTGCACGGATGCTTTTAAAATGCTTACTCAATAATAATTAATAAGTAAATACATAACGTTTCAACTCATTTATTTCGGGAGTTACTCGATGAATTCACGTCAAAATTTTGCTCAATATTGCTTAGATATCTACGCCCAAGTTGATTTTGCACCGACACATGGTATTGGTTCACGTTTATACGATGCGAATAACCGTGAAGTGATTGATTTAGCAGGGGGAATTGCCGTTAATGCGCTCGGTCATGCTCACCCACAAATGGTTGAAGCGGTCACACAACAAGCCCAAAAACTATGGCATACCAGCAATATTATGGTCAATCAACCTGCTGTACAACTTGCCAGAAATTTAGTCGAGAATAGCTGCTTTGATAAAGTCTTTCTGTGTAATAGTGGTACCGAAGCCGTCGAGGCTGGCTTAAAACTGGCACGACGTTTTGCTCGTGAAAACTATGGTGCTCATAAGCATAATATTATTTCATTTAAAAATAGCTTTCATGGACGGACTTTATTTGCTGTGTCAACTGGCGGTCAAAGCCAATATAGCCAAGACTTTGTGCCACTACCCAAAGGAATCATCCATGGCACTTATAATGATTTAACGAGTGCAGAAGAATTAATTGATGAAAATACTGCAGTAGTCATTATTGAACCAATTCAGGCCGAAGGCGGAATAATTGCAGCCGAGTTAAATTTTGTGCTCAAACTACGCGAACTTTGTGACAAACATAATGCAATTCTAATGTTTGATGAAGTTCAAACTGGGATTGGACGAACTGGAAAATTATTTGCCTACCAACATTTCCCGATTGAACCAGATCTAATTAGTCTCGCCAAAGCTCTTGGTGGAGGATTTCCAATTGGTGCAATTTTAGTTAAAGAAAAATTTAGTAGCGGTTTTACAGTTGGCTCACACGGTAGTACCTTTGGTGGTAATCCGCTTGCCTGTGCAGTAGCAAATTGTGTCTTCAATATTATCAATACACCAGAAGTCCTTGATGGAGTGATTGCACGTGGAGAATTAATCAAATCTCAATTAGAGCAAATCAATACTGAGCTAAACCTATATAATGAAATCCGTGGCTTGGGATTATTAATTGGTGCAAGTCTTATTCCTGAATATCACGGTCGTGCCAAAGAAATTATGCTTAGCGGATTTGATCATGACGTAGCAACATTGATCGCTTCAGCTAATGTTACACGCTTCACACCATCTTTGATTATTCCCGAAGTTGATATTCAGCTTGGGTTACAGCGCTTTCATCAAGCACTGCTCAATTTTAAAAATACCAAGAAATAATTTCAAATTAGCACATGGTAATTAAAAAGGATGCCCTCAAGCATCCTTTTATTTTATTTCACGTCTTCTTCGCCGTTATCTTCATTTGGACGCTTTTTATTACCCATAATTACCACAAAGAATAATGGTACAAAGATAATTGAAATCAAAGTTGATCCCAACATCCCACCAATAATTCCCGTACCAACCGAATGTTCTGCATTCGAATTCGCACCATGTGCAATTGCTAACGGTAAGGTTCCCAAAATAAAGGCTAATGAGGTCATAATAATTGGTCTAAACCGTTGACGTGCTGCAATTAATGCTGATTCAACTGTCGAAGTACCTTCGCGCCAATGCTCAATCGCAAACTCGGTAATCAAAATCGAATTCTTGGCCGATAGCCCGAGTAACGTGATCAAGCTAATTTGGAAATACAAATCATTGTTTAAGCCACGCATAAACAAGATCGCACCTGCACCAAACAAGGCAAATGGAATCGCCATAATTACCACCAGTGGTAAACGCCACATTTCAAACTGCCCAGCTAACACTAAGAAAATCATCACCATACCAAAAGCAAAGGCAAAAGTTGATGTCGCACCACCGCTATCTTGCTGATAACTAACACCATACCACGTATAACTATACTCTTTAGGCAAAATTTTATCCGCCGCAGCCTGCATATATTGCATCGCTTCTTGAATAGTTACCCCATTTTTAGGTTCAACCACAATTTTAGTTGCCAAATAATCATTAAACCGCTCAATAACATCTGGTGATGTAGTCATCGAGGTATTAACCAAAGAATTAATTGGTACCATCGACTCATTGGCATTACGCACCATCAAGTTATCTAATTGACGTGGTGAACGGCGATACTCGTAATCACCCTGCAAGGTTACCCAATACAATCCACCCATTCGATAGAAGTAATTTACCAAATCTGGACCATAATTAGCTTCAAGCGCATCATAAATATCAGAAACCTGTAAGCCATAATATTTAGCTCGTTCAACATCAACTAACACACTAAAAGCTTGATTGTATGGATTAAAGATATAATAACTACGCTCAACATTAGGATTTTTATTTAATTCATCGGTAATTAATTTTGCATAATGATCCAAATTAACGTAACTACCGTTAACTTTATCCTGAATATACATCTCCACACCGTTGGTATTACTCAAACCATCAATTGCTGGCTGATTATACGCAATAAAGCGTGCATCTTTATCTTTGTCACCATATTCATTAGCTTTTTTAATTAATGCAGTAACGTCTTCTTTGCGATGATCCCAATCAACTAAATCAGTAGTAACTGTTGCCACATTGGTTTTAATTGCACCAGCATGTAGTTCATCAATCCCAATTAGACTAATAGTATTATCGACATTCTTTTTATCGCCCAATAAATTAGTAATGTAACGATCTACCACCGTCGTAGTGCGCTCAATCGAAGCATTATTTGGCAAAGTCACTTGGGTTGTAAAAAAACCTTTATCTTCATTCGGAATAAATCCAACTGGCAACGACGCAAAAATGATTCCCGTTACAACTAAAACCCCAACAAAAACTCCCATAAAAGTTTTACGATTAGCTAACAGTAATTTAACCGCCCAAATATAACCATCGGTAATTTTTTCAAAACCTTGATTAAATTTGTTAAAGAATTTACTTTTAACAGCATGCCCCGAGCTATCTTTGAGAAAAATCGCACACAACGCTGGAGTTAACGTCAATGCAACAATCCCTGAGAGCACAACTGAAATCGCAATGGTCACCGCAAATTGTTGATATAAAATCCCAGTTAAGCCACCTAAGAAAGCTGATGGAATAAACGCACAACATAACACCAAAACAATTGCCACCAAAGCACTAGCAACTTCTTCCATCGATTTAATGCTCGCCTCAAGTGCAGAACATTTCTGCTGTTCCATAATCCGTTCGACGTTCTCGATCACAACAATCGAATCATCGACGACAATACCGATGGAGAGAATCAAACCAAATAGGGTCAAATTATTAATACTAAAACCAAGCGCATACATCCCTGCGAATGTCCCAACCACCGCAACTGGAATAGTAAGAACTGGGATTAAAGTTGCACGCCATTTTTGTAAGAATAAGAATACCACCAAAATAACCAAAATACACGCATCACGTAAAGTTTCACCAACGTTACTCAGCGCCTTATTAATAAATTTGGTATTATCAAAAGCAACAGTATACGTCATTCCATCAGGGAATTGTTTTTGTAATTTATTCATCGTTTGTACAATTGCAGCATGTGCGGCCAATTGATTAGCACTTGGGTCTAAGTAGATTTGTAAACCAATGGTTGAATCGTGATTAAGTTTATTTACAGTATCATAACTAAATGCACCAAGCTCAACCCGTGCAATATCTTTAATTTTGATATATTGCACGCCCTGCGAACGAATAATAATATTTTCAAATTGCTTAGGATCGCTATAATAACTTTGTCCGACCAAATTAATCGTCATTAAACTACTGCCATTACTTGGTGGAGCTGCAATTTGTCCAACTGCCACCTGCACATTCTGCTGATTAATAGCATTTTCAATATCACCAACCGTCACGCCTAATTTAGCCATTTTATTTGGATCAAGCCAAATCCGCATTGAGTAAGTCCGCGCACCAACTACTTCAACATCGCCAACGCCTTTTACCCTCACCAATTCGGTATAAATCGCACGATAAACATAATTACTTAAATAAATTGGATCAATCCGTGAATCACCTTGCATTGAAATCGACATCAAAACATTCTGTGAACTCTTACGCATCGTAACACCAAGATTTTGCACTACACTTGGTAACATTGGTAATGCAGTATTTAAACGATTTAACACATCTCCAATTACCGCATTTAAATTAGTTCCAGTTGCAAAAGTAATAACTAAATTATAATCACCATTACTCGACATTACCGAATTCATGTAAATCATCTGATTAGCACCATTAATTTGGTCTTCAATCGGTGAAGCTACAGTCTTCTGGATCGTCTCGGAATTTGCACCAGGATAATGGGCACTAATTGTAATGGTTGGCGGCGCAATATTCGGATATTCCGCCAGTGGTAAATTCATAATCGCCACTAAACCACATAAAACAATAATAATTGATATTACTGACGAAAAAACAGGGTTCTTAATAAAAAAGCGTAACATTACTTTTCTCTCCGCTTCATAATCATTACAAAAAATGCAGGTGTTAATAAAGTACCAATAAATACCGAGCCTAAAATACCACCAATAATTCCCATACCAACCGAATGCTGCGCGTTAGCTCCAGCACCAGACGCAAAGACTAGGGGTAAGGTTCCAAAAATAAAGGTCAACGAGGTCATTACAATTGGTCTAAAACGTAAACGTAAGGAGTGAATTGCGCTATCCATTGCACTATTACCTAACTTAAAGTGCTGTAAAGCAAACTCAGCCAACAAGATAATATTTTTAGCGGATAATCCAAGTAGCGCAATCAAGCTAATTTGGAAATACAAGTCATTAATATTACCGCTTAAAAGCAAAATTAAAGCTGAACCAAATAATGCACAAGGAATTCCCAGCAACACCATCCATGGCAAGCTCCACATTTCATACAAAGCCGCCAAAACCAAATAAATCATGATAATCGAAAACACAAAAGCATTAGCTGAAGTCGATTGCGATTGACGTTGCATATAACTCGTACCATACCAATCGTAATCATAACCTTTTGGTAAAGTACCAATTTCCTGATCAATTACCTTCATCACATCACCCATTGAATAACCAGGCGCAGGATTTGCAATAATTTTTGAGGCAATATAATCTTGGAACCGTTGAATAATTTGTGCGTCACGATCATTCGTTACCTTAACCAAACTATTAATCGGTACCATCTTGTCATTCTTTTCAGAATGTACGTACACATTATCCAAATTCGCAATGGTTGCACGGAAGCGATAATCCGCTTGCATAATCACCCAAACCAAATCCTGCATAATATACGCATAATTCACGTTATTATTACTATAAATAGTTTGAATACTATTGTATAAATCATTAAAATTCACACCATAGTACGTTGCACGTTCCAAATCAGGTAAAATAGAAATCTCTGCCACATTGGTATCCAAAGTCTGAATCACCGAGCCAACGGCTTTATGCGTTTTCAGACGTGCCATTAATTGCTCACAAATTGCTTGCAATTTACGTGGATCACCAACTACCCGATCTTCAATATAAAACTCAACACCTCCAGTGGTACTTAACCCACGCATCGGTGGCTGATTAAAGGCACGTACTATTAACCCAGGTGCTTTCATCGCCGACATATTTAATTGTTTAATGATGTATTCAGCACTGCTATCTGGCGTCTTACGTAAATCCCAATCTTTCAAAGCAATAAAGAACGATGCCGCATAAGTTTTTTGATTACCAAAATCTAGGAAATCAAAACCAGTAACCGTTACAACCGAATCAATTGCTGGATTCTTAGTTAATTTCTCAGTCATTTTATTAACGACTTCTTTAGTTTCTGCCAAACCTGACGCCGAAGGCAAATTCACCGTTGCAAATAATAAACCCTGATCTTCAATCGGTACAAACCCCATCGGCACCACTTTAAACATACCAACCATACCAATTACTACTGCTAACCAGACTGCAATCGCTAATTTCTTACGCACAATTAATACCGTTGCAATGCGTACATATTTATCAGTTAACCAATCAAAAGATCGATCAAACCAAGCTAAAAATTTAGGTTTATTAACATCTTTTTTAAGAATCAAAAAGCTAATTGCGGGAGTAAAAGTTAACGCACCAATTCCCGATAAAACTACTGCGCAAGCAATCGTTACCGCAAATTGACGATACATAATCCCAGGTAAACCACCCATCACCATGACAGGAATAAACACCACGCTTAGCACCAACATAATTGCAATAATTGCACCAAAAACTTCATGCAAAGTCAATTCAATAACTTGCACCAAGCTCATTTCAGGATGCTCTTCACGTAGTCGTTCGATATTTTCCACAATTACAATCGAATCATCGACGACAATCCCAATGGCCAAAATCAAGGCAAATAAACTCAACGTATTTAATGAAAAACCCAAGACATATAAACATGCCATCGTTCCAATAATTGCAACTGGAATCGAACACATCGCAATTAAGCTCGCTCGCCAATTTTGTAAAAATAAGAAAATTATAAACCCCACCAAGATGAAGGCTATTTTTAAAGTATCAACTACATTAATCACCGAATACTTCACAAACCGTGAATTATCTATCGCTACTCGATAATGTAAACCGGTTGGGAAGCGTTTTGAAGCCTCAGCTAATTTATTCATAATATCGGCTTTAGCTTCAAGCTGATTCGCACCAGGCTGTAAAAATACTTGCAGCATAGTTGATTGGTAGTTTTTAAACTTACCTTTATCATCACGGAAATTGATCTGAGCAATCGTCGTATAACTATTTGAGCCAAGTTCAACCCGCGCAAAATCTTTAATTCGCACTGGTTGGTTATTATTGTTACGAATTATAATATTCGCAACTTGATCAGCACGACTAAACATCGGTTGACCACTAACATTTAAGGTGAGCATATCACCTTTGGCATTCGGTGAAGCATTGGCTCGTCCAACAATAAACTCTTCATTCTGATCGTTAATTGCATTTTGGGTATCAGCAACCGACACACCTAAGCGTTGCATTTTGTTTGGATCTAACCATACCCGAATCGCATAAGAACCAGTTCCAAAGACATTTACCGTTCCAACTGAAGACAACAGCAGCAAATCATTCTCAACCGTACGCTGCAAATAATTAGTTACATAAACTGGATCAATATATGGATCAGCATAAAATGCCGCAATTAACAGCATATCTGGCGAACTTTTTCGCGCAGTCACTCCCATTCGCTGAACCACGCTTGGTAGCAATGGCATCGCCGCTTGTAGCCGATTGAGCACCTCATTAATCGCATAATTTAGGTTAGTTCCAACGTTATAAGTCAAGGTAATTGAGATGGTACCTGCTGAAGAAGTTGAGGTGGCCATATACATTAAATTGGACACACCATTCATCTGATTCTCAATTTGTGCAGCAACAACTTTAGCAGCAGTCTCGGCATTCGCACCAGGATAACTAGCGCTAATTGAAATTGATGGCGGTGAAACATCTGGAAATTGACTAACTGGCAGGTTGAAAACTGCAACCACACCACATAAAACTATAATTAACGAAATTACAGTCGCCAAAATCGGACGACGAATGAATATATTTAAACGCATAGAGGTACTAATTTATAAAACTTGATAACTTTAATCAAAGGCGCCTATCAATAAACGCAGAGTAACCCGTTATTTTAACACAATTTGGTAAAAGTTATTAATTTTGAGTCAATATGAATAAGCAACAAGAAATATTCAACATCCTGAAAATCTACTAACAAATAAAACCTTAACTCTAGCAACCTAAAACAAGCTGCATTGTATTCATATTAGAAATCAAGTACCATATAATCAGTTATTTCAATACAAAATCCATTCCGCAAAACATTATTAGGAATAAAACGGTAATAACCTAAATCGGTTAATCTCTCATAAAGAGCTTTACGGCCATATACCGAAAATTTGGGAATTAATTGTGACTTAAAAACTTGATCAATCGCATTTTTAGAAATTTTCTTACCTTCAATCTTGGAAATAACATCCGCAATAGTTTTACTGTCTAAATTTAACAAAAATAAAAACACAACTTGCTTCTCACGATTAGTCAATTTAACCTGATATGCAAACTCATCAATCAAAGCAATACCATTATTATAATGCTTAGATAAAATAAACCAAATATTAGGTGTATCAAATACTCTACTGCTACTATAAAGCGCAACAACATTTTTGGTTTCAGCATTAATAATTGGTGCATACGATAAAATTAGAAACATTGACCGTCCTTCAGCGGACACTCCCATATATAGATACTTTACTAATACTCGTTTCTCAATCGCTTTTTGCTGTAATAGCAGTATGTCAGATCTATGAAGGTGCTCGATAACATCTTCTTGACTAATCCCAATCCGCTTGGAAAACTCAGACTGATACAATAGTTCTCCATCTAAACCGAGCACTCCACCTAAAATTTCCCCGGTTGACTGACTAATTAATTTAAAGCACGCCACATACTGCCTAATAAATTCCTGATCATCTTTATTTAACATAACTTGACTCAAATAAAATAAGATTGAAAGTTTAACACAAGTATTTAGTGCTTATTAACTTCAATTTTACCCAAATAACCCTAACCAAGACTAAGTAAAAAAGTAGTTGTACAGCTCGATAAAATAGCTTATAATCGTACTTTTGTTTATGCTAAAAATCATAGCAAATAAAATTTATATCAATTCATCACACTATAACAAGCAAAGGAACATTTATAAATGAAAAAAGGGTTTTGGCTAGAACCTCGATCAATTGTTGCCATTGCAGTTTGTTTACTGGCATTAGCAGAAATTGTTGACTTAACAATTGTAGCAGTTGCAATCCCACACATTATGGGTGCATTAGGGTGTAACATTCAAGAGGTTTCATTAGTAACTACCAGCTATATTGTTGCCGCTGCAGTTTTTATCATGACAACCGGCTTTGTCAGCTCACGATTAGGTGGTAAAAAAACCATTTTATTATCGACGCTGGTCTTTGGAGTCTCGTCAATTCTCTGCGGATTTGCGAGTAGTTTGAATGAAATGGTGATTTTCCGTCTAATTCAAGGGATTGGTGGAGCATTTTTGCCATCAATGGCACAAGGTTATATCGTTGGTAATTTCGATAAAGAAGAACAGCCTAAAATGATGAGTATCATGACATTAACCGTAGTTTTGGGACCAATTATAGGCCCACTGGCTGGCGGATATCTCGTAAATGCTTACAGCTGGAGGTGTATTTTCTTTGTTAATGTGCCAATTTGCTTAGTCGCATTTTTAATTGTATTTTTTTGGATGAAAGAAACGGTTACTACCAAAGTTGGCTTTGAATCAATCAGTTTTGCTTTTATGGCAATTGGTTTTGGCTCACTAGAATATTTCATCGATGAAGGTAATAATTTAAATTGGTTTAATTCGCATTTAATGGTAATTTGCTTATCAATTGGTCTAGTTTTTATTACATTCTTCATTTGGCGAGGAATTTTGGGATATTCCGTCGTAAATTTTGAACTTTTCAGAAATTCAAATTTTGTGATCTCTTGTGCAATTGTCTTTATGTTTATGGTGGCTGTCACCACTGGAATGGCTTTTTATGCTACTTTCCTACAACAAGGATATAACTTTCCAGTGGATATTGCTGGCTACATCACTGCACCACGTGGCTTATTTGCTGTGTTTGGCGGAATAATAGGAAGTATCTTATGCAGCAAATTCGATAAACGAATTATTCTCATTTGCGGGCTGCTTTTATTCAGTACAGGATGCTGGTTAGAAACACACTTTGGCACTAACTGGAGTTTATCTTCGCAGATATTAACTTGTGCAATCATTGGACTTAGTATGTCAATGACATTTACCCCATTACTACAAGTTGCATTTACTGGTATCACTGAAGCATTGAGTAACGATGCAAGTGGTGTATTTAATTTTTTTAGAAATATTGGTAACTCGGTTGGAACTTCAATTGCATCAACAGTTCTTAGTCGTAATGAGCAAACCTCGTGGAATGATTTATCAACTCATTTAACCCCATTTAATAGTGCTGTCCAACAATTACAAAATGGGTTATTTCAAGGTATGCCAATCCAAAAACAAATCACAATTTTGTCACAGCAGGTTCAAGCTCAGGCATTTTTTATTGCCAATATCAATCTGTTCTATTTAGGAGGCATCATGGCTCTGGCACTTTGCACACTCCCCTTGTTTTTGGCAAAACCACCTAGTGGTATTATTAAAGTCCATGCTCACTAATTTAAAAACCAAACTTAATAATTAAACCTAAATTACAGGATAACAACAAATGGATAAACAAAAAATAAATATTCTAATTCGTGGCGCACTTCTAATTGCTGTAGTTAGTGGAGGAGTCTACTGGTACTTTAATCATACTGAGAAATATCCGTCAACTGATAATGGCTATGTTAATGCAAACTTGGTTAATGTTGCTCCAAAAGTAAGCGGCTATGTTGAAGATATCTTAGTCAAAAATAACCAATATGTTCATAAAGGAGATGTGTTATTTAGGATTACACCAGTCGACTACAGTGTTCAGTTAGATCAACAACAGCAAGCATTACAATACGCAATTCAATTAGCGAATAACGCCAAAGCCCAAATTAGCACAGCTATCGCCAACGTTGCCAGTGCGAAGGTTAATTATACAAATGCCGCAGCACAAGTTGAACGCTATACTGAAATGAATAAACAGAATGCAGCTTCTACACAAAATCTGCAAAATTATCAAACCCAATTTGCTCAAGCCAAAGCACAATTGATTCAAGCAGAAAATACCCTAGAGCAAGATAAAATCCAAGTTGAAGCTGCTAATGCTCAGGTAGGTCAAGCCAAAGCACAAGTTGCAAATGCTAAAAATAATGTTGGCTATACTGATGTAATATCATCAGTCAATGGCTATGTCACCAATATGTACTTAACTAAGGGGCAATATGTTGGTGTAGGACAGCAAGTTTTTGGATTAGTCGATAACGATAGTTGGTGGATTGATGCCAATTTTAAAGAAACCGATATCGAACGTGTAAAAAATGGGCAACCCGTAGATGTAAAACTAGACATGTATAAACATGCCCACTACACAGGAACAGTTCAAAGTATAAGTTATGCTAGTGGAACTACTTTTTCATTGCTGCCACCCCAAAATGCTACTGGAAATTGGGTTAAAGTTACTCAACGCTTTACTATTCGCATAAAAGTTGCGAATAATCCACAATTTCCACTGCGGGTTGGCGCTAGTGCTGATGTCCAAATTGATACAACCAAATAGCGTACAAATAAGGATTCATCATGAAAAAAATTTCAGCAATCAGTTTAGCCACAACCGTTACTATGCTTAGCGGCTGTGGAATATTTTCACCATCCTACAATAAGCCAAATATTGATGTACCGACTAACAGCAGAAGCGGTATTCAATTTGAATCAAGCACAGCTGATTACAGCCAACTACAATGGTGGAAGCAAGTAAATGATCCAGTATTAAATCAATTGATTATTCTAGCATTATCAAACAATGCCCAAATTCAAGTGGCACAAGGCAATATTATGAAAGCACAAGCAAGCCTGAAAGCTGCACAATATGCCTGGATTCCTACGCTAAGTGGCATGGGAGGAGGATTTTCTGGTGGTAGCTTTGATACTACAGCTAGCTCCGCAAATCAATCAGGAGCTACTTTGGGTAATAATTTTAATGGCGCATTTGGTGGGTTCATACCCAGCTATAACTTTAATGTATTTGCGAATCTCAGCCAAACTAAACTGGCTCAAGCAACACTTGATATGCAAAAAGCCGCCTATAATTCCACGCGTCTAACTATTATAAGCCAAATTAGTGGAGGCTACTTTACTTTATTAGCTCAGAAAAAACAATTAATCGTGCAGCAACAAATGATAGATGACCTCAAAGAGTTACGCCGCTACGAAATGATTCAGGTACAAAATGGTAATGCTGATTTGGGTAATCTGGCGATGTATGATCAACAAATTGCTAATTATGAGGCTAAAATACCATCAATTGAAAATTCAATTGCGCAAACTGAAAATGCAATTAAAGTCTTGATTAACCAAAATCCAGGAGAAATTATTACAACTGGTTCAATTGATAAATTAAATATTGAAAGTATAATTCCAGCCAATATTCCGTCATCAGTTCTAAAAAATCGCCCTGATATTATTCAGGCTGAAGATAGTTTAAAAGTTGCTAACGCCAACGTAGCCGTAGCTAATTCTCAATTTTTCCCAACCATTGGACTAACAGGATTTGCTGGTGGCTCATCTATAGCTTTGGGAACATTACTTAATGTCAGCACCGGATTTTGGACTGTAGCAGCTCTTGCCAGTATGCCAATTATAAATGCAAGCACATACGAACAAGTTAACGCCACTGAGGGTGGTTATTATGCACAATATTACAGCTATATGAATACAGTTAAATCAGCATTTCAAAATGTTGATAATAATCTAACCAATAAACAAAATATGGATAAAGTTTATGCTAAAACCTATCAAGCATATAAATCAGCGAGTGAATACTATAGAATAAATCAAATTCAATATAAAGCAGGTAATGCAGCAATGACGAATGTAGTTGAAGCTAAGATTGGTTTAGACAATGCAAATTTAAGTTTAATTCAAGCAAAAGCACAGCAATTAACTGCAATAGTTCAAGTTTTTGATGCTTTGGCAATTGGTTATGCAGCAGAAAGTGAATTAAGCAAGCCCAAGAAATTGCCCAACTAAGCAAATAACAAAGTTCATCAAAATAAATTAAGAATAACTAATGCAACAACCGCAACACATCGCATTAGTTATTCAATTTAAATCATACCACTTAGAAAATACTCTTGACTATTTCTCTGTGCGACAATTAAAGGACTAAAATCATTCACTATGCGAATCTTTAGTTACATCTTTACTAAAATAATTTTCAAGACTTTTAAACCACTTTAAGCGATTCAATGACAAAATTAAAATAACAATTGCAGTTGTTGCCAATGGAATTAACACCATTTCAAAAGCCACGGATAAGCCAATTGACGCACACACCCAAATATTAGCCGCTGTAGTTAAGCCATGAACTTTATTATTATCTTTGAAGATAATTCCAGCACCCAAAAACCCCACTCCACTAACAATTTGTGCCGCAATCCGAGTTGGATCAGCAATGCTTTGATAATATGCTGCACCATTGGCATGAGTAGAAACTATTCCAAACAAACATGACCCAAGACAAACTAAGGTATAAGTGCGTACCCCAGCAGAAGCACCATGAATTTGACGTTCAAAACCAATTGAAAAACCACACAGGCACGCCAATAAAATTTGGCAAATCTCAAAAGAATGTGGCATTTAACTACCCTCCAGCTAAATAGCTTCACTCAATAAAAAAACACCATACTTTATTAGTATGGTGTTTTCTCTCAATAAATTAATCAATAGCCGTTTCTTTTTTGGATAAATTCATCACCAAAATAAAGAATAATGGCACAAAGCAGGTTGCAATTAAGGTAGAACCAAGCATCCCACCGATAATTCCATAACCCACCGAGTGCTGCGAATTTGCACCAGCACCAGTTGCGGTTGCCAATGGAATCGCACCTAAAATAAAGGCAATTGAGGTCATGATAATTGGTCTAAAGCGTACTTTTGCCGCATGAATAGCAGCATTCCGATAAGACATATTTTCATTACGCACCGACTCAATAGCAAACTCAACAATCAAAATTGCATTTTTAGCCGAGAGTCCAATCAAGGTTAACATACTTACTTGGAAGTAAATATCATTTTCCATCCGGAAAATCAGCAACGTCAGAGCAGCACCAAATAGTGCAAATGGTAATGCCATCATAATTGCCATCGGCAATGCCCACATTTCATAAAGAGCAGCTAAAATTAAGAATACCATGATTAGACCTAGTGAGAACGCAATAGTTGACTGATTACCAGCTAAATTTTGCATATAAGACGGACCGAACCATTGAATCACATAATTTTTACCAAGAACAGCTGGCACTGCCTCTTTAATTACCTTCATAACATCACCTGATGATGCATGCGTAACAGGGTTTGGATTAACAATAATTTGACTACCAATATAATCATTCATTCGAGTTACTAACTCAGCACCATTTGAATAATCAAATGTTGCTAAACTACCCACTGGAATCATATTACCCTTATTACTCTTCGCATATACGACATTTAATAAATCAGGATTATTACGATATTGATACTCACCTTGAACAATCACCCACCACAAATCATTCCACTTGGTGAAGTAATTAATATAAAACAAACCAAAGGTTGCTTGTAAAGAATTAAAGATGTTAGCATAAGGTACATCATAAATATAAGCTTTACGAGGATCAATCTTAATATTGATTTCTGGAGTGCTCACATCATATAATTGAAAGGCACTACCTACAACATCTGGATATTCTTTTTGTAAATACTTAGCCAACTTCACACCGTCATCATGAATTTGAGTTGGAGTTGAAACTGATGGCAATGCAGCTTGCAAATAGAATGTCACACCACCAGTAGTACTCATCCCACGAATTGGTGGTTGATTAAACGGAAATCCAGTAACCCGCAAGTGTTTAGATTGTAGTTCACTAGTTTGTTTAATCACAGAATTAACATCTTGACCAGGTCCACGATCAGCATAATCATTCAAAATAACACTTAGACTTGAAGTATTAGTCTTGGTTGAACCATTATCAACAATGTCTTTACCACCTAAAATTGCAATCCGATCAAGCGCTGGAATATGCTCCATTAAATCTTTAGATAAACTTACTGCTTCACTTAAGTTATAATCAATTGAACCAGCTTCGTTTACGTGGATAGTGTCATAATAATAACCCATGTCTTCAAGTGGCACCAAACCAGTTGGAATCTTAATAAACATAACAATTACAGCTAAAATTACCACACCCCAAACAATCATCGCAGATTTGGTATTATCAATAATTTTAACCACAATTCGCATGTATAATTCTTGAAATTTAGCAAAGCTAGTATTAAATTTATCAAAGAACCAATAAACCCACTGTAATGGCTTAAAGCTAGTAGTAGGACGCGCCTCGCCGTGATGAACATTACGCAAGAAGATTGCACATAATGTTGGGGTTAAAGTTAAGGCAACTAAGCCTGAAAGTAATACAGAAATTGCAATTGTAACAGCAAATTGCTGCATCAAAATACCGCTGAACCCACCAAGGAAGGCAACCGGAATAAATACCGCATTTAATACGCATACAACCGCAATTACTGGTGCAGCAACTTGTTCCATACCTTTAATTGATGCTTGAACTGAATTTAAGCCTTCCTCAGCCATCAAACGTTCAACGTTTTCAAGTACCACAATCGCATCATCAACCACGATACCAATAGCAAGTACCATTCCAAAGAGCGTTAAAGTATTAATTGAAAACCCAAGTGCAAAAGTACCAGCAAAAGTACCAATAATTGCAACTGGAATCGCAATCACTGGAATAATTGTACCTTTGATATTCTGAATAAACAGCATTACCACACAGAATACCAAGATAAAGGCAATAATCAAGGTCGAGATTACCGCTTCAACCGATAAAATCACGAATTCAGAAGAGTCATAATGATTATAAAATTTCATACCACTAGGCATATGTTTAGCAACTTCGTTCAAAAGATTCATATAATCTTTTTTAACTTGTAGCTGATTAGCACCTGGTACTAAATACAGTGCCAAAGCTGTAGCTGGAACAACTTTTAACTCATGGGTCGTTTTATCGCGCACCACTGACTTAAAGTAAGTAACATACTGCTGTGCATCAAGTTTAACTTTTGCAACATCACTAAGTCTTACTACTTGCGCATTACTCTCAGTTGCACGCAAAACAATATTTTGAAATTGCGATTCTTCCGTCATATAACCAGTTGAATTAATCAAAAAGTTATATTTCTCTGGTCCACCCATTGGCGCCATTGCATTCAAACCAATCGAGTAAGGCCAGTTTTGATCATTTACCGCATTCTTAATATCACCAATACTTACATTATAATATTTCAATTTGTTTGGATCAATCAAAATTCGCATTGCATACTGACGTTGCCCAAGCACGGAAACAACACCAACACCAGGAATTTGTTCAACTAATGGATATACATAACGTTGTACATAGTTACTGATGAAGAGTTGATCAGGCGTACCTGTATCAGAATAAAATGGCGTTACAATAAACAAATCAGGATTTTGCAAACGCATAGTAACACCCTGCGCCTGAACCTGTGTAGGCAATTGCGGTAAAGCGGTCTGAATCCGGTTTAACGCATCTGCCTCAACAAGCTGCAAATTAGTGCCTGTTTGAAAATACACGTTTAAAGATAAACTGTTACTTCCATTTTGACTAGCCGATTGCATATAAATCATACCAGCCACACCCGACATCTGATCTTCAATTGGCGCAGCTACCGCATTGGCAATTGTTTCAGCATTGGCACCTGGGAATGGTACTGAAATATTTAAACATGGAGGAACAATTGAGGGATATTGCTCAATTGGTGAAACAGCCATAGAAATTAGACCAGCAATAACAATAATGATTGAAATCACCATTGACAAAACTGGCCTTAAAATAAAGAAACGACAAAACATCTAGATTTTCCTATACTGATTTAATTAGTATTTACCATTATAAATATTTGCAGGTGTATCAATTTGCACTGCACGCTGCTTAGGATTACCAACGTACGCCGAAGCATTAACTTTCTTAGGTGTTACTGACAATGGAGCTGAAGCGATTTCTGGATTATTCGGGTTAGTTTTGGCTTGATCTGCTTTAGCATCAACTACAACTTTATCTCCAACCATAACTTTTACCCCACCTGCAGTTACAACTTGCATGCCATCACTCAGACCACCCTTAATAATCCACAATGAGCCAGTCATTGGACCAGTTGAGATTGGATTTTTAGCAACTTTTCCGTCTTTAACAATATACACAAATGGACCTTTATCATCACGGAAGACAGCCTCTTGTGGAATTGCATATGAGTTTTTATACGTCATACCATTTAAAAATACATGTACGAATTGACCAGATAATAATTGAGTTTGTAGCGTCTTATTATCTACATAAGCCCGCATATTCCATACACCATTTTGTAAACTAATACGAGTGTCAGTAAATTGAACATGCCCAGCATTTGTCAACATAGTTCCATCAGCCAACTGTAAATCGGTAGAAAACTTGTATGCACTTGGTACAGTTGCTAAACCTGAACTAACTGCTGACTGAATCGCCAGACGATCATTTTCTGGCATTGCAAAAGTAATATACATGTCATTAACTGAATTGATCACATTCATTGTAGTTTGGAATTGAGTAACCATATCACCCACAGTTACTTGACGCTCAGAAATATAACCATCAGCTGGCGAACGAATAATACAGTATTCAAGATTTAATTTAGCTTGATTAATATTAGCTTTATCGGTTTCAACCAAACCAACCGCGCCTTGATAATTAATTGTTGCAGTCTCTAAGTCCTGTTTAGATACCGCTTCTGCCGCGTATAATTTTACATAACGATCGTAAATAGCTTTGTAATTTACCATCGCCGCTTGATCTTTAATTAAAGCACCTTGTGCAGTTTGTAAATCTAATTCAAATGGTCGTGGGTCAATTTGATAAAGTGGCGTATCTTTTTTAACATACGTACCCTCTGTGTAGTACTGTTTGAATACTGCACCGCTTACACGAGGAACAACATTGTAATCAACAACACCCTGAACCATAGCTGGATAATCATAAACATAAGGAACGTTATATGAATGCACAATTGCCACATCAACATGCTTCTCTGGCACTGCCTTAACTTCTTTTTTTGAACAACCTGCTAGAACCACACCTGCACTTAACATTACAATCAGGATTTTTTTCATTTAACACACCCAGTAAAAATTAATTTTATTAAATAATATCAATAGAATAACGCAAATAAACTTAGATAAAATCTTTTGTAAAACACACTAACTACAAACAATACATATAATTAGTATATACAAATAACTTGTTATTCTATCATATCTTTTAAATAAAGATAAATATATGATAGAATTCTGGACTTTTAAAATCAATTTCTTTATTTCGGGTCAACTGCAAAATGTCAGAAAATACTACTTTCAATAAATCCTTCATTTTCATTGGATTAATCGCTTTACTGGTACTCCCTGAATTAAATAATGTTCATTACGATCCGCAGCCCCAATTTTGGGCAGAAATGACCGTTGCTTGGGCAATTATTGGGCTATTTAGCTTTACTCTTTGGCGCAACACCAAAATTTATATACCAAGCATTGCACTACCATTATGTGCGTTTGCTCTTTATTTAATCTTACAAACATTTTTTATGACCGATCTTGATTTTCCTGGTCTGAATTATGTTAGTAGTCTAGAAATGCTATTATGTATATTCTTGGCCATTAGTATTAATACCATTAGAAATACTTATGGTCTACGCTATATAGTAACTACCATCTGTTATACTCTCTTAATTGGTGCCATACTACAAACTATAATTGGTTTAATTCAATATACTGGTACTACTCGCTATTTTGGCGACATGATTTTTTATGACAGTTCACACCCTACCACCAACATATTTGGTCATTTCGGACAACGCAATCACTATGCACACTATTTAAGCTGGGGAACTTTTGGTCTAATCTATTTATATCAACAACGCCGCCTTAGTGCTAAATTATTTTATCCATTAATGCTTTGGTTAAGCTTTAGTCTAACTATTTCTGCCTCACGCAGTGTATTTATTTATTTTGCCTTAGCTGTAATTTTTAGTGCACTTTTCCATATAATAAAGCGTAATCAAGATAGCAAACGCTTATTATGCTTAATTGCCTTTGCCACCATTGCTTTATTTGCAGTTGAATATTTTTACCCATTAATCCATAAGCTATTTACGGTCCATAATAACTTTAGTTCTGGTTTGGGACGCTTGGATAGCGAAAGTGGCACTGGACGTCGTGGTGTAGAATGGGACAAAGCTTGGCTGGTATTCAAACAATATCCAATTTTTGGTTACGGCTGGAATGGATATGCTAAACAAAGCGTTTTAATGCATCCACTTTTCCCCAATGCAGCATTAAATAGCGGGTTATTTACTAACTGCCACAACTTAATCTTACAACTCTTATCCGAAACTGGACTAATTGGTACTGGAATCATCATTTTAGGAATCGCATATTCAATTTATCGCTTGCTTGGCAAGTCAATTTATGTTGAAAGTGTCATTCTGTTATGCATGATAGGTACAACTCTGTCACATAGCATGAATGAGTATCCATTATGGTATATGTATTTCCTTGGTGGATTAGTAGCCTTTCTATCAATGGATAAGCCACTTGCTGTAGTTAACATCAATAAAATTCGCACACTAGCTATACTTCCAATTGCTGGGTGTGCTTATCTAATGATTTCAGGAAGTATTATTTTTGACACCTTAGTCGATTATTACGATATTCCAGATGATCAACCTACGTTTAATCAACAGGCAAAATATTTACAAAACATCGTTGACCATAATCCAATGTGGGCATATTTTGGTATTTATACTTTGGATAATTACATCAATGTTGATAGTGATAGCACGAATAAACTCTATCCATTAACAACTCAATTATATTATACTCATAAACTTAATACGTTTCACCCTTATCCAGACACAATGGTCAAAGAAGCAATGCTAGATTGGGATTTGAATAAACGAGATGCAGCAATTGCCATGGTAAAATTGGATTTAATCGCATTCCCTGTTTATAAACCAAGTTTTAAAGATACTTTAAAAGATCCAAAGTACAAGGAACTTTATCAATTAGTTAAATAAGAGTAGACTGAAAGATTTAGTAAATTGTCATGAACTGGGCAAAATTATAAATAAAATAATCCTGGAACTACACGCCAGACATCGCTAAGCGCCTTATAAATTTTGATAACTTAAGAGAAATATGCTATACATTTGTGCAACCCCAATTGGTAATTTAGATGATATCAGCCTACGCGCTTTAGAAATTTTAGCCAAAGCCGATATAATTTTATGTGAAGATACGCGTAATAGCCAAAAGCTGTTAAATCATCATGGAATTAGTCAAAAGCGTTTAATTGCATTTCATGACCATAACGAAAATGAAATCAGCCAAAAGGTACTCGAGTGGCTTGCCGAGGGTTTATTAATTGTCCAAATTAGCGATGCTGGTACACCTGGTGTGTCTGATCCTGGCGCACGCTTATGTAATATTCTCCATGCTAATAATATAACTCCACACCCAATTCCTGGTGCGTGTGCCTACATTAGTTTGCTCTCAGTGAGTGGCTTAGTTGACACACCAAGTCTATTTCATGGTTTTCTACCGAATAAATCCACTCAACGCCAAAAACAACTAAATAACTGGCTAACCGTAGATCATGCGGTTGCAATTTATGAATCACCACACCGTATTGTTGAGTCGCTTAAAGACATCATTACTTGTTTAGGAACAGACCGTCAAATTGTGATGGGTCGTGAGATAACTAAGCACTTTGAAACTATCAAGAAATTACCTGCAAGCGAATTATTAGAGTTTGTTACAGCAGATTCTAATCAACAACGTGGTGAATTTGTACTGATTATCTTACCAGCAATTAAAATTAAAACAGATGAAGAACAATTAACTTCTGAGCAAATTAACTCTTTACTTCTCATTGCTGCAGAGTTACCAAGTAAAAAAGCTGTCAATTTATGTCATAAGCTTTTTGGTGGTAATAAAGATTTACTCTACCAATATTTACTACAAAACAAATCATAAGAAACCATCTAGTCAAAAGATTTATGATATTTACCCACCTAATAAATTTTAGTTGACCAACTGCACACAAGTAAGCGGTCAACTCATTACAAACAAAATTCACAGATTACATTTCAACAACATAACAATTCTATACGACAATAAGCAACATCTCATCTAGTATAAATTATCTATTTAAAACAATATATTACCCATAAGATAACGTTAAAGCATAGCCAAAATATTTAAATATGCTCTAAGTATCTGCCTCATTGTCACAATAATTAGACTTAATATAGTAAAATATAAAAAATAACAGCACGCTTCGAAACATTTAAATTCCGCAGAATTATAGAAATTATCAAAGGCACGGTAAATGAATAAACTTTTTTATGGCTTAATGGTAACTTTGCTCAGTAATCAAATATTTGCCGATACTAGCGAATCAACTCCAGCAGTAGTTAATACTAATGACACCTATATTAATCGCAATGCATACCTCCAAAACCCATGGATAACTTCAACTAGTGCTGGTGGTACTCAAAATGTTTCAGAAAGCCAAACGATTAACCAAAACTTTGCCGAAAAACTATTTACCGATGGAACATGGAATTTTTTTGGAACCGCCTCTGCTCAATATACTGGTGCTGGTGCTGGATACCCAAGCTATGCTTATGGCGGAAGCGTTTTTGCTCAAACTGGTCAAGTAGCAGGATTTTCTTTTGGTGGTGTATTTGAAATTATCAATCCATTTTTTGTCAATAATTTAAACGGCTATAATGCAAATATGTCTCCATTTTTGCCATCTAATGAACAAGTTACCACTGCAGAAGCTTTTGTGGAATATCAGTATAGTAACATTGTACAAGTTGATGCTGGTCTAATTGGAATTAATAATAGTCCTTGGCTATCACTAAATTATTATAATAATATGATGAGCGTCCCTGCATCTTACCAAGGCGTATTACTAAATGTTGACCCAGGAGCTGGATGGCTTTTAACTGCTTTAGCATTTAACGGAGCACAAGGAATTAGCGAAACTGGATTTACTAATTTAACTTGGTATAATAAAGGTTATGATTATTCTGGTGGTAGTATTGCAAATAATACAACTAGTGAAACATCTAATGGCACCGTTTCATTAGGTGCTAATTATGTCGCATGGAATAATCAATATAATTTACGCCTATGGGCCTATGAATTTGAGAATTACGGTGAATTATTCTATGTTGATAATAGTATAAAATTTAAACCCACTGCTAATTTAGCTTTTAACATTGCAGCTCAAGGTGGAACCAATAATAATGGAATTTTAGGTGCTGCAGATGGAACTAATGCCTTTACCAATGCAGGACTTGGACAAATCTCAAGTAACTTTGCTGGACTACAAACTGGATTAAGTTATCAATGGTTTAGCATTAATTTTGGTTACAACAATGTCTGGGGTAATCAAAATGCTTATGGATCAGGAGCAATTGTTACACCATATACATATGGAATGGCAACTGATCCACTCTACACCACCCCATATATGGCAGGTTTAGCTGATTTAGGCACTGCTGGTACTGCGTATAAAATTAGTCCATCCTTTAATTTCTTAGATAACAATTTATCTATCGCTCCTGCATTTACTACATTTAATACAGCAGTAGCAGAATGGAATGGAACCAACGAATATGATTTTTTAGTAACGTATTCAATTCCACAAATTAAAGGTTTAACCATTTTTGGAGTTTACGCGTATCAACAAGTTCCACAAGTAAATACCTCTGGAAATACCTATATTACTCAATTATTCTTAAGTTATCTATACTAGCCCTTAATAATGGAAATAACATGAAATTAATTTTTTATACAATTTTACTTTCAACCGCTAATTTTAGTTTTGCAATGGATAATGCAAATTTAGTTAATCAATCTTTTACGTGTAATGGAATCCGAATTGAAAGTAATATTCAAGAGTCTGATCTAATTGGCTATTGCAATAACGTAACTGTTAAGGATGATACTCAGATTATTAGCGGACAAAATGCAATGCGATTGCGTGGATCAGATCAAATTGACGAAGATGACACAACTAAAACCATCATCAACTTACGTAAAGTTAGTTTCACTACCGATAAAAATATAAGCATGAAATGTTATTACAGAAATAATACATTAACTAAGTGTGAATATAGTAAATAACATAATCAACCAAATCCTATTAAAGATATGCCGTATAGTTTTAAGCTATTCTCAGCTTATATTTCTAATAAGACTTATATCTCCAAATGGTCCCTAATCCGTTAAGAATTAGGGAATCTGGAGGGAGATATGACGGTTTGGATTGGTTTGTGATGGTATTTGTTTTAGTCTTTTGATATTACTGGTATTAATAAATAGAATTATTCCCTTATTCTACTTAACGTATAGAAATACTATACTAATAATATAATAATATAACGCGAGTCCTCACTTTATTTATGCTTGAATTAAATGTTCAAGCTGAGACATTCT
>ERZ650304.166-NODE-166-length-41485-cov-6.228651_pt1 | contig 41485 bp, 48 predicted proteins | sample MGYA00376240_ERZ650304 | MGnify/ENA primary metagenome ERZ650304 (study PRJEB26733, sample SAMN07839271) | wastewater metagenome | biome: small river; feature: stream; material: water | place: USA: North Carolina | collected 2016-03-01 ... | reverse complement strand
TCAGATCATTCCGCACGGCGGCGCGCTGCGCGGGCGGCATGGGAGCCGGTCGAGCCGCCTGGCGGGCGGACTCGACCGGCGTGTATTTAGTGGCTTCCGCGAGCATGGCCTTAGGCCGCGTTCACCTCGCGCAGCGCCCGCGGGGAGATGCACATGGAGAGCAGGAACACCCCGGCCGTGAAGTCCGAGATGTTGCCGCTGCCCGCGGTGAGCGTGAGGATCAAGGTCTGGTCGGACCCGGAGTTGTTCACGTAGGGCGCGGTGTTGTCCGGCGCGCTGGCGGACGTGCCCACGATGGCCTTGGCGGTCGTGCTCTTGATGGAGGTGGCCCCGAGGAACTGGTTGGCCGTGCCACCCGAAATGCCCACCTGGGCGGTGAGGGTGGCCGCGGAACCGGAGGCCGCCGTGATGATGTCCAGGATGGCGCCGGGGAAGACGACGTCGCCCGGCTTGAGCGTGGCCAGCGTGATGGTGCCGCTGGTGCCCGACAGGCCGGTGAAGTCACTGACGCCGAGCTGCGAGCAGCCCACGCCGAATTTCCACACGTTCGTGTGGCCGCCGTGGCTCTGCTGAAATGCGGTCTTGCTGTAGGTAAACATACGCGAGTGATGCGTGAAGGGTTGCGGTGGGTGGGTGGCTTACGAATGGAGCGTATCCACAATGTAACCGCTGGTCTGCGGGTGGTAGCAGCGGTTGGCGAACATGGCGCGCCAGGCGCCCGACTTGCCGGAGGCATCGGACTTCTCCTCCGCGATGGTGGGTTCCTCGAGGTAATCCACCTGCCAGTGTTCCGGCGTGAGGATCAGGCACGCCTTCGGGTTGGGCGTGATCGTGCTGAGACCCTTGTTCAGGTGGAACGAAGGGATGAAGTGGACGGTGCCATGCGTGAACTTCACGGCCGTGACCCTTCGGTCCATGGTGTGCGGCGTGCCGAAGTTCATGGTGCGGAAGGCCACGTCCGCCGTCACGCCCGAGGAGAAGGCGTCCACGTGCTTGGCGTAGGTGTTACCCACCAGCGCCTTGTATTCCATGGTCTTGCCGCTGATGGACGCCAGGTTCACCAGCATGTCCTGCACCGAGCTGCCGCCGACTTCGACAAGGGTGGCCACGCTGGTGAAGCGCAGGGTGCTGGGCGTCTGGTAATCGGTGCCGACCGTGGCGGCGGAACCGCTCAACCAGTTGAACACGCCGTTGGTGCGCATGGGCGTGGTGTTCGTGCCCTGCTGACCGGCCAGGGTGCTGAGGCAGGCGGACTCGATGCGCAGCTTGAGCACTTCGAATGCCTTAGCCTGCGAGTCGGCATACTCGTCCGACGTGAAGGCGTTGCCGCCCTTCTCGGACACTTTCTGCTCGACGTCACTGACGCCGAAGGACTCGGTGATGCGCTGCTGGTAGACTCCGAAGCGCTGGCGCTTGGGGAACCGGTTGCCACCCTGATTGGCGGCGCCGCCTTCGGGCGTGCCGTCGATCGTGATGTCGGGCATCGTGTCGAGGCCCTGCTCGCTGTAAACACTGCGAGCTTCCCCCGTCTTGGCCGCGATGGTCGAGATGTAGGGAGTCTGTTCAGGGTAGAGGATCGTGAGCGCTTTGCGCAGATCCTCACGGATACCGCCGGTGATCCCCGGCGAGTTGTAACTGTTGGAGGTCATGGTCTGTGACTGGCGAGAAGTTGGGCAAACGTCCGTCGATCCCGACCCGCGGCGAAACCTTCGCGGGCCTTGCTCACCGTGGCCGCGGCCGGCGCCACCGTGCGCGGGATGCCAGGCTGCGGAGTCGCCTTGGCCACGGCCGGAGCGCTGCCCGGTTTGGTCCGTGCGAGGCGGGCGTGCGCCAGATCAGCCACCACTTCCGGCCAATCCGGCGAGGTGAGCAGATGCGGCTTCTCCGTGGCGATCTGGCGGGCCGCCGCCATCATCGGCGAAGCATCGTCCTTGAGCGCGGGGTAGCGCTGCACGGCGGCTTCGAAGTGGCGGTCCACTTCCGAGCGAGTGTCTTGCTTGGCCTGGTTGGCGGCAAAGAGCGCTTCCGCTTTGGCCTCGGTCAACTGCTCGGTGGCCTTGAGGCGCAGGGCAATGATCTGCTCCTGCGTCAGGGTCACCGTGCGGTCACCCAGCTTGATCTCGCCACCCTCGGGGTGCTCTTCCGCGATGCGGAGGAGTTCGAGGGCCTGTTGCGATTTCTGGGCCGGGGTCAGCGGGGGCGGTTCCGGCGGCGTGGCCGGCTGGGCCGGGGCGGTGGCGTTGAGTCTGGCTTCCAGCGCTTGGACCTTGGCTTGCAGCTCGGACTTCTGGGCGACCAGAGCGTCGATGCGTTGCTGCACGCGGTCCGTGCCCTGGTCACCCGACTGATCGTCGGTGCCGGTGGGCTCGGTGGGAGCGGGTTCCTGGGGCGGTTCGGCCGGGGGAAGATTTTGCGGCGGGTCGGAACTGACGGGTTTGCGTTTCAGGATCGCCGCCAGGTCCGCCGCCGTCATGTCCTTCACCTGGGCGGTGTCGGCGGTGGGCGGAGTGGTGGCGGGCGGCGCGTCGGCCGCCGATGCCGTTGCAGCCGGGGCGGTGCCCTGGCTGGTGGCGGCTTTGGTATCAGGCGTGTTCATGTGGCGATGCTGCGGCTACCCCACAGCTGGGCAGGTTTCGAACTGGGGCCAGAAACCAGAAAGGCCCTACGCTGTTGGCAGCGTAGGGCCTCGGAGTGGGCTGGGAAGGGAAGCGGAAGTTCCCCGTAAATGCGGGAACTACAGCGCTGGGATCAGCGCATACTCAACCGGTTGAGCTCTTCCAGGCGGTCGCGGAAGTGGACCAAGAGGCGGTGTTTACCCGCCCAAGTGGCGTGACTGTATCGGTTGACGTTCATGTCGATTGCGCTCGGTATGTCGTGCGCCAGCAACAAGGCGTGGTCCAAATGGTAAAACGATTGCGTCAGCAGCCCGTCCTCGGGATCTACGAGCCGGTGGAGCAACACGCTTAGCTCGACACTGCCGGTGCTGTTGCTCTCGAAGCGACGGCATTGATCCAGCGTGAGATCCTGCGCTTCAGTCCATACTTCGGTGGGCACTCCGGCAGCGACGAACCACAGATCAATCAGCCGGTTGATCGTTGCCAAGGACGACTGCTCAGTCCAGACGTGGGTCATTGTCTCGCTGGCGTCCATGATCGAGAGTTTGCGGATCACACTCTCGCGTGACTCCATGAGCCAGCGGGCCGCCATCAGCGTGGTGGGACTGGCGGCGGCCGCGCGGTAAGGACACTCGCCGCGCTCTTTGTGCTCGGCGATGTATTGCAACACTTGTTCGATGTGGGGGTTCTTCATGCTTGGGGGGTATTGGCCGAGGGCGCACCCAGGCGCCCGGTGACGGCGTTCTGTTGTTGTTGGAGCTGTTGGTCGAGCTGTTGACCGTAGCGCTCGACATCCTGCTTGAATTGCGGATCCGCCTGCAGGCGGGCCTGCACGGTGGGAGATTTGGTGATGATGTCTTTGAGCCGTTGCAGGCGCAGTTCGTAGGCCTGGCCGGGTTTGATGTCCTGGCCGATGCCCGAGAAGATTTTGGCGAACGTGGCATCGAGGTCCTCGATCTCCGACATGGCCGCATCCTGCGGCGCCCGCAGGAGCCCGGTGTATTGCGGCAGGAGCGTGCCCACGCAGAGTTCCAGCAGGGCATCGCGATTGAGCCGGCCGCCGGTGTCGAAGGACATGAGCTGCCCCAGCAGCTTCACGAACTGCTCCACGTACGCGTGATCCATCATCCGGAGGTCCTGCGTGACGGCGATGTAGAATTGCCCCTGAATCTGCTCGCGCTCGATCTGGATGGGCGCTTGCTGCGTGCTGGGCCCGAGCACGGCGATGGTCACCTTGGGCGGCAGGAACTGCTGGCAGAGCTGGAGGATCATGCGGTCAACGCGCGCCAGGGAGTCGAGGAACATGTTCACCTTGGCCTGCTGGAGTTGCATGGCCTGCAACTGGTTGGCCCCATTGGCCGCGGGCCGGCCGCAGTAACGCTGATGGATGTCCATGAGCACGTTCAGCACCGTGCCGGGCGCGCCATCCGCCGACGGGCTGGCCAGGTAGGACAACTGATCGGCCTCGTCTACGGCGATGCGCACGCCGGGCCCGACCTGATCCGGCGCCTTCGTGCCCGTGTAGAGCAACGGCGGCAGAATCGTCACGGAACTGCGGTCGATCAACTGATCCGTCAGGCTCTTGAGCGTGCGCTGGATCGTGTTGGTCCGTTCGCCGGCGCCGCGGGATTGGTGATACTCGCGGTGCGTGCGCTCGATGGCGAAGGCCACAAACGGCAGTCGACCATGGTCGTAGTTGAGCAGCCCATGGTAGGCCACGGCTTCGGAGACAGCCGGGCAAAGGCAGGTGTAATACACGCCCTCGACGCCGTCTTCATCCACCGTCCGCTCGTAGACGTGGACGATTTCCACGGTGGGTTCGGACCGCGTGGAGGTGTTGCGCGGCCGGCGGCGTTGCCCGCTCTTGAGGTCACCGTAGGAGGTCGAGGCGGTGGCCATGGCCTTCTGCGCCCACTCCTCGTCCCACTTGTTCACCGTCACCATGGCGCGGAGGTCGTTGGGGTCCATGTATTCCACGCGGAAGGCCACGGTGGCATCCTCCGGGTTCGCACATCCCACGGGGAAGAAGATGTCCAACCCCGGGCAGAGCGCCACCGCCATGGGCCGATTCTCGTGCAGGTAGGGCCGGGGGAACCGGGCGGACCCGGTATCCCGCAGATCGCGAACGATACCGCGGAGGCGCTTGTCACCGACCTCCGGGTAAAGCTCGGCGATGGCGGCAATGGCGGCTTCCTCGAGCGTGGGGTCGGCCACCAGCGCCGGCAGGCGTTGCACCGCCAGATCGAGCGGGGCGGCGCCCCCGTGCTGGGCTTGGGCTTGGGAAAGCTGCGCCAGGTGATCCAGCGTGAGCGTGTCGTAGCCGTGGCGCGTGCGCTGCACCCAGGTGACGGCCATGACGCCCTTGCCGGTCTCGACCACGTAGTTGGCCAGCAGCGTGAGCTCTGACATCAGCTCCGGCATGTGGACCGTCTTCATCCACTGGATGAGGTGCCGCACGGCGGCGGCCTGGCCGATGGCATCCGGGCTCACGGGCACCACGTTGGGCGTGGCGGTGGTGGCGGCGAGGGCGAGCATGGCGGCGTCTTCACTGGCCACGGTGTCCACGAGGGGCAGGCGCACGTCGGAGGCGCCCTTCCAGGGGAAGGGATCGCCCCCGTTTGGGCTTTTGGTCTTGGTGCCTTCCTCGTTCTGGTTGGGCCAGCGGCACGCGCGCGCGCTGTCGTTGAGCCGGTTGCGGGAGTCCAACGCCATGAAGGAATCATCCCGCACGGCTTTGTACCGGGCGATCATGTCGGACACGTCCTGCTTCTGGAGCGTATCCCCGGGGGACCGGGTGGGTGGCAGATTGGCGGTATCTTTCATGAACTGGCAGGTGACTGGGTCGGCGGCGGGGCGTCAACGGGCTTGGTAGTTTCGTAGTGGGCGCGGTACCAACGGCGCCGGTAGTCGGTCCAACTGGCCTCGTCCTGGCCATCCATGCGGGTGCAACGGGCCCCGCAGGGGCACGCCACCACGGCGTTGCCCTCGCGGGTCCGGATGGCTTTGGGCGGTCCGCAAGGCTTACTCATGGCATCCTAGTTTCCTTGGTCGTTTGAGCAGCCTCCGAGCATCGGCGATAGGTCTCATGGACAAGGCGGACGATGCGATCGATCAGGTTGGCCTGGTCGCATCGGGCGCGGGCCGTCTCGACAGCGCCCGCATGGTGGAATTGATCCGCTTGGATTCGGAGGGCGCATTCCATCTCGCGCAACTGTTCAGTGATCGCGCGCGCCGGGTCGGTTGTTTGGTGGAAAGTCATGGCCGCCTACTGCCCTTCGAGTTTGAGCCGTGCCGCGAGGCACTGGCGATACTCCGTCATCGCAGCGATCTGGCTGACCAACAGTCCGCCGGCCTTCGAGTCCGCGGCGAAATCCGGCCGCTGCACAAACCGCTGCGCGCGCGCGATCTTGGCATCGAGCGCGTAAAGCTCGTCCCGCATGCGCTCCACGTGGGTTTGACTCAGCACCGCCTCGCCGGCGGCGATCAAGCGGTCGAGTTCGTGAATGCACTGCGCCAGCGTGGCCGGGCTGACGCGGCCGGAGCAGTAGGCTCTGTGCAGATCCTCCGGCACGGGTAGCGCCGTCACGTCCCGGAGGCTGAGGCCGGAAGGCACCAGCGCGTTGTGGGCGTCGGCCACGGCCGTTTTGAGCATATCGACCGCGCCGCGGAACGTGGCGTGGTCAGTGGCGCCAGACAGGTAGCTGGCCATGGCGATCAAGTAATCTCGAGTCATGGTATGCGTTGGGTGATGTGAATGGTGGTGGGCACGGGCTGGCCATGGATGTAGGCATGCCCGAAGATGAAACAACTGGCGGGCCAGAGGCGGCACACCGGTTCGAACTCACACGGGGCAGGGTGTTCCATGGGTCCTGTGCGGATGTTCCAGCGGGGTTTCGTACCAGCTGCTGCTGCCGCGCCAGGCGGGGTCGGCTTCGAGGATGGCGGTGTCGAGTTCATGCGGTGAAAGTGAGTAATAGGGTTCAAGGCAAGCACGGAATCCCATGTCGCCAGAGTTGTAGGGGTAGAGCCCGGCGCGAATGAGGATCAGCATTTCGCGCAGGGATTGGCCGCGATCGGGAATGAGGCACCAGAGCACCGTGTGCTTGGTCACACGGCGGCGGGTGGCAAAGGCTTCGAGCGACAGCAGCTCCTTGGCGGCACAGGGCGTGAAGCCCAGGTTGCCCTCGGAGGCGCGGGTGCGAATGCTGCGCCAGGCCGGGATCACCGTGGAGCGGTGCAGGCGGGCGATGTAATCGCCGGAGAGGAAGTTTGCCGTGACGGCCCGGAGACCCAATTCCCGCCAGTCCCAACCCGTGGCGGCCAGGTATTCCGGCCCGCGGATGGGGCGACGCGGTGGTTGGACGATATGCATGGGAGGCTTGGCCATAGGTCAGTAAGAACCACCACCTTCGGTGGGTAAACTCTCGCCCGGCGTTTGATGCACCAACTTGGAGGACACCAGGTAGCGCACGGTATCGATGACGTCCTTGGCGCCGGCGCGCTCCGCGAAATCCACGGCCGCCTCGCGCGTGTCCGCCATAAAGGAGGACAGCGCCGCGATGATCTGGCGGCAGCGCGTGGAGACGTAGAGCCGGGGGGCATTGTACGGCCGGACCAACGGCTTGCGCGTGTCCCAATACAGGTGCTCGTTGATGCGGGCGATGCTGTCGCGGATCAACGTAGCCGCCGCCGCCCGGCATTCCGGCATGCCCGGAGCGCGCTGGTTGCCCAGGGCGTCGAACTGCGCCTCGCGGTAATGATGCAGCAACGTCTTCTGCCGTTTGTTCGCCTGGTCCCCGGTGCCGGCGGCGCGGGGATCGAGGTAACGGCGGTGGATGTGCTCGCGCACCTCCGTCTCGCCGGCGGCCACCGCCGCGCGCAGTCGGGCGCGGCGGTAGGGGTCCCGCTCGGTCTCGGTCAGCGCCATGATGTCGGCTGGGATCGGGCGCTGGTCCGGGTGATCCCGCAACCAGCGCAAGATGCCCTCGGGCACCGGGATGGTCTCGGCCCGCAGGATAACCTCGGTCTTGTATTCCGCCACCCCGTATCCCAGCGCGGCCTGGGCAGGCCCGCGGATGCCGTTCACGTTTTGCGGGTTCTGCTCATCGGGCACGAACCACTCGCCGAAGGTCTGTTCATCGGGCCAATCCCGGTAAATGTAGACCTCGCACTGGTTGCCCATGGCGGGCGCCACGCGGGCCCAAAGCATGAAGTCATTGCGGGCGCCGGCGGGATCGATGACCTGATAATTGGTGCCCACCTCCGGCAGGTCAGACTCTTCCACGATGTGGACGGCGGAGAAGAGGGGGAACGCCCGGTGGGTCACATCCGCCGAATACCCGGCCAGATTGCAGAGCTGCGAGGTGACGCTGTGCGTGCTGTAGGTGGCCAGCATGTTGGCCCAGTTATCGCCGAACCGGTTGAACGCGGAGTGGAAGTAGATGGCCCGTACACCCGGCGTGGCCGTCACCTGCCGGTAAGGCAGGTGCCCCACGGGCAGACCCGGCACAATGACCCGGTCCTGGGGGAATGGCTCACCGGCGGGCAGCGTCTGCACGTCCGTGGCCACGCCCCGCAGATCCCGCACCGCGGGCGTGATGCCGTTCTTGGTGGTGAAGGTCCACACGAACTTGGCGGAGCGGGTGGTGTTACGATCGCGGATGGTCTTGACCCAGTTGGACGGCGCGTCCTCGTCCAACCAGGCGCCGAGGTTGGGGATGGGCACCGTCAACTCCGTGCCGCACCGGGGGCAGCGGCCGAGGGGCTGGATGGCGGAGTAATGCGAGTTCGTATCGCGCGCGCACCGGTCGCACCAGGCCTTGGGCGTGGGCATCCAGCCGCCCAGCTCCGCGCCCTGGTAGTCCTTGGGATCCGCCTCATACGTCAGGAACATGATCAGGCTGCCGTTGGCCAGCAGGACCGACTCGCTGGCAAAGCCGGCGTCCGGCGTGTAACGGATCTTCTGCGCCTGCTTCGAATCGCGCCGGCCGCCGGGGTTGTTGAGCCCGCGCAGGAGCGCGGGCATCCACTCCCACAGCGCCAGTTGCACGGTCAGAATGGAGTTCTTGGACGTGTTGGCCATGACCCACCGCACCGAAGGCGTCTGCGGGTTCTGCGAGCCGTAGGCCAGGCAGGAGCGCAGGAAGCGCGAGGCGGCCCACCGGCTTTTGGTCGACCGCATGCCACCGCCCACGAAGAGCCCGCCGTAATGCCGCCCGTTGGTCTTGGCCGCATCCAGATCCAGATCGGCCTGGCGCCAGCACTCAGGCTCGTAGGCCTGGAAGAGCCGGAAGCCATCGGTCTGCGAGAGGGCAATGCGCCGCTCCCGCGCCTCGAACCAGTTGCGATACCTCGCCCACGCCTCGTCGCCGGCGTCCGCGATGGCGAGGATGTCCTCCCGCTCCATGGCCGGCTCGCACGGGTGCGGCGTGGGATGCAGGAAGCGGGTGATGTCGGAGGGCTCGGACATGCTGTCTCAACGCTGAATCCGGATAAGCACGTGGGAAATGCTGCCACAGCCCATGGCATCACAGTTGTGGTCTCCGTCCTCGGGCGGGCGACCCATCACGATAATCTCCCGGTCGGTGAGATACGCTTCGACGAGGGTGGCACCATCGGGAATCAGATCCTTTCGGACGCGGATTTCGCTCCAGCCATCATAGTCGTTGCCGAGATTGTGTAGCTCGGTCAAATGACTACCAGCGGCAGGCCGATACTCCGGCAAGACCTCTCGTGGATGCACGCCGAGCGCCCAGCAAATGCGGTAGAGCGATACGACGGTGACGTTCATCCCATGTTCTACCTTGGAGCAGTTGCCTTTACTGATGCCGGACAATTTGGCCAGCGTGCTCAGGGAGATGCCCGCCGCAATGCGTGCAGCTTTGATATTGGTGCCCAATGCTTGAAGCATGGCTTGATTGTCAGGTTGCGGTTTCATTGGATCAGTGTTTGGGTTTCTCCGGGCTGCTGCACACCACCGAATCCGGCCACAGTTCATGAAGCACGTTATAGCGGTGCGTTCCTCCGCGCTCACTGCTCTGCCAGCAAAGGCTGTGAAACACAGTGTTATCGCGCAGAGCCTGGATGATATTTTCATTGCCGCTCCAGCCCAAGGTTATGAGCGTGATTCCGCCCGGATCGCGTCGGAAACAGTCTGGGTATTGCCAGCACTGTTTCACAAAGTCCCACAAGCCAGGTTCGTTGAGCGGCCAGGTGCGGATGCGATCCAGCGTGGTCTCGGTGGGGTATCCGTCTGCATCAAACTCTGGTCCGGTGGGTTTCGGTGCGGGTCGGTATTGCTGCCAGTCCACCCAGTTGCACCGCCGGCAATACACCCAGCCGCCGGCGGTGGCCCACTGATGCCCGGTGAGCCAGCACCACGGCCGGTTGAGCCACAGAAACTGGAACGCTCCCCGGGACAGTTGGAACCCCGCCATGGTGTGCTGATCCCAGCGCACCGGGACCGTGCGCCCGGGCAGCTCCTGCCCGGGGTCAATGGTGCGCGTGATCTTGAAGTGCCGGCCGCACTTCTCGCACGGTCCCTCGCGCGAGATGGCGTTATGCACCTGCCAGCGCAGTTGCTCCGGCGTCGAGCAGTGGGTGCAGATGTGGCCCGGGTTCATGCCAGTCCTTTCGTGCCGCGGTAGTAGCGGATGAGTTCCAGTTCGGAGGCAAACCCGCCGAGCTTTAGGTTACCATGGGTGACGCAATGCAGGTCCCAACCGCCGCGTGATGACCACACCGGCCGGAGCACACTGCCATCGGAGCAGAGAGGCAGGTTCACTGCCTGCTCGCAGCGCGGGCAGCGCGGCCAATGCGCCGTCGGGGCGTGCTGGTTCAGCAGGCTGCCGCACATGCCGATGGGGCGGCCCTCATGGTCAGTGCGGTCGGCCACGTGCAGGTGGTAGCCGTTGGCAGATTTCATCCACACCAGGCAGCCCGGAGGCCAAAGGTTAGATTCCATAGACTTCCCAGAAGTAGACATGTCCGCGAAAGCTGATCGCTGGGTCCCGCAGTGAGGCCCGGCAGTAATCCACGTATTCCTGGGGGGAATCGAATCCGTCGTTGGTCGCCAGGATATAGCGGCCGCGGTCGGTCAGTTTGCCGCCCGCCAGGATGATGTCGCCGTTCTGCAGGATTTCCACGGCCGGCGCCGCGCTGATGCGCACCGTGGCCAGCCACTGTTGCGGCGAGCGGTAGGCTCGGCCCTGCCAGTAGACAAGCCGCACCTCGTCACCTACGCGGATCGGCCGCTTGCGCACGGCGCGCGTCGTGCAGATTTTGAAGCCCGACCGCACGAGCGGCACAAACCGATGTTCCAGGATCAGGTTCATATCAGTCGTTGCGGCGGCTGGCGATGATGGCAATGACGATCCAGATCACGGCGCCCACAATCACGAGTTCAAGCCGGCCGGTGTAATGGATCTGGTTCATTGCTTTGGGTCGTGTTGACGGCCTCCAGGGCCTTGATTTCAATCCCCTTGGCGATATCGACCACAGGGACATCAGTGTGTTCATGCATGGCCGCCACGCAGTGCGCCATCACGTCCACCATTTCCAGATTGGTCACATCGTTGGCTTTCAACCACACCAACAGGGATTTCAGCAGTTGCTTGGTTCGCTCGTTCATCGGTGGCCTTTTAGAGGGCTGGAGGTTATGCCGGCACCTCGTCGTAAGTGCGGCCGTTCAGGAGGCGTCCAGTGGCGTGCTTGTTCACCCCGCCCCACTGCTTGAAGAAGAACGGCACCCTGGCCGCGGCGCACTGGCTCCGGATGGCGTCGACCCACTCCGGCCGCATCGGCCGCGCATTCGGCCCGGACTCACCGCCCACGATGACCCAGTCGATGTGTTCAATGGCGCGCAGTTGGATGGGTCCCAGCAACGGTTCCATGGAGAGAAACAGTTTGGCCGGCTTCCATTCCCGCTTGGCGTTGATCAGGTAATGGACGCGCGCATCGTAGCAGGTTTGATTCTCCGTGGAGACACCGTACCAGATGCTGCCAGTGGTTTCTTCCGCCAGATCAATCGGCATCATGCAGCTATTCCAGAGCGCCGGGCGTTTGGTCAGCAGCAACCAGCGCAGTCGGGGCGTCTGGTGAATCAACCGCAGCAAGTCCAGCCGCCACTGATCCGGCGCATGTATGTCGCCGATGTCCGCCAGGCTGGCGCAGAACACACGGGGCTTCTGTCCGCTCACAATCGCCTCGGCATTCCACTTGGCCGGCTGCTTCCAGTATCTTTCCGAAGTCCGCACCCGCTGGGTGTTGCGACCCCACCGGGCGCGCTTATAGCGGTGGTCCATCTGGGCTTCCGCGTAGCAATTCGCGCAACCCGGTGAAATGTGCGCACACCCGATCCACGGGTTGAACGTGTGGTGAGCCCACTCGATTTTGGTGTCTTTCATTTAGGGGTAGGGTCAGTTGCCGTAAAGGGAGCCGCGGCCTTCGGGGGAGGCATCGTAGAACCGCATGGAAGGCATGTGCCACTTGAGGTGACAGGGGCCGGTCGGGCCGTTGCGCTGCTTGACCACCCACGCGGTCACGATGCGCTCGATCTCGTTGCCGTGTTCATCCTTCGGGTTCCAGCCGGTCACCAGGGCACGCTCTTCCTCCTGCTCGTTCCGCTTCAGGATGATGCCCACATCCATGGCCTGCTCGATCTCGCCGGAGTCGCGAAAGTCCTTGGCGGAAACCTGCTCGCGCCCGTCGGCCTCGCGGTTCAACTGGCACGCGGCCACGACCGGAATGCCGGCGGACTTGGCGATGGAGCGAATGGCGCGCGTGGCGGCCGTCGCATCGCGCTTGGCATCGCCCCGGTGCGCCGGGTCGCTGATCTCGGACATGTGGTCGATGAAGTGGATCACGGACCCATGTTTGCGGACGAGGCGCAGCCCCCGGGCGCGCACGGCCGCGGGCGTGAGCCCGGCGGCGTCATCGATGTAAATGGGCGCCTTGGCCAGCTTATCGCCGGTGGCGATCATGCGTTCCTGCCCAGCCTTATCGATGAACCCACTCCGGACCTTGCGGTAACAGACGTCCGCCATGATGCACCACAAGCGCATGACGATTTCCTTGGCGGACATCTCCAGACTCTGAAAGGTGACCGGCCGCTGGTCGTGGATGGCAATGTTCACGATCCACGTGCAGATGAGCGAGGTCTTGCCGCAGGAGGGCCGCGCGCCCAACACGATCAGCCCCGGCACAAACCCCGTCAGCCGTTTGTCGATGATCGGGATGCCGCACCGGACCGAGTTCTTCGTCAACCCGTCGTGGTTCCGGTGTTCCACGGAATCCGCGATCTCATCCATCAGGACCTTCACGATGGTCTTGATGTCGGTCTGAGCGCCCCCGCCGCGGGGCGTCGCCACCGCGGAGATGCGGGTCTCCACCTCGGCCATCAGGTCTTCGATCCCCGGCGCATCGCCATACTCCACGCGGGGATAAAGGTTCGTGAACTCCTGGAGCATCCGCCGGCGCTGGGCCTTGTCGGAGACGAGGTTGGCGTAATGCTCGAAATTGGCCGCGCTGGGCACGGCTTCCGGCAGGCTGGAGAGATAGGCGATCCCTCCCGCATCTTCGAGCAGGCCCTGTGTTCTGAGGGCATCCATCATCATGACCATCTCGACGGGCAGGTCGCGCCCATCGAGCTGTATCATGACTCTGTAAAGGACCTGGTGGCGCAGGTCGTAGAACACGGCCGGGTCGGTGCCCAGTTGTTCCAAGGCCAACGCCATGCACTCCTTGGGTTCCAGCAAGATGGACCCCAGGACACCCTGCTCGGCTTCCACGCTGTGCGGCGGCAGACGATCCGGCGCCGCTACTCCTTCGGCGGATTGGTTCATACCTTGGCGGGCTCCGCCCGGAATGACTGCCACTTCAGTTCGAGCACCGATCCACCGCGGTAAAGGCGGTCGATTAGGGCATCCCCCAGCAACACCGCCAGCGCGGCCTGGTGGGCGTTGGTCAGCAGGATGGTCGGCCGTTGAAACTGCTCGCGCTTGATGAGCAGGTTTTGCAGCGCCCGACTTTTCGATTCTGTGCCCATCCCCTTGTCGAGCTCGTCCAGGATCAGGAGGTCTACGGACACCAGGTGGCACGTCAGCGCGCGCTCGGTGCGGAACCGCTCGTCGTCGTCGGGCCGCTCGCTGGCGGTACGCGCCGCCTCGAACCACTGGCACACCGAGAGCCAGGTGTCGTAATACGGCTGCTCGCGATTTTCGACGGCTTCCAACGCCAGCTTGCCGGCAATCGTGCTCTTGCCCACGCCGTTGTCGCCGTAGAGCACGACCATGCGCGACCCCTTCAGGTCATGGATCACGCGCCGGGCGGCCTGGTAGACGGCCCAGCACCGGCTGGACCGCTCGTCGGTCGCCTGCGGCCGCAACAGCGCCACGTCCTCGATCAGTTGCGGCGGCAGCCCGGCCGCGCGCAACGTCCGGAACTGGCGCTCCTGCCGGTCCACGGCGGCGACCGCGGCATCGACATCCGGCTCCTCGATCACCTGCAGGCGCTCGAACACCTTGGTCATGGCCGCGGCGATTTCTCCGCCGCCGTTTTCGGATTTTTCGCCCAGGGGCACTTCGCCCGCCGTCTCGGGAATGGGGGAAGGGGTCATGCGTGCGTGATTTTGAGGGCCTTGGTGGTCGGTGGCGTGGCGCGGGTAGGGGCCGCCGGAGCGGCCGGCGCCGCGTGGCTGGTGCCGGGCTGGCGCAGGTGCGCGGCGGAGGCAAACTCGGCATACATGCGCCGGCGCCAGCCGTCGGGGTGCTGCAGGGCCCGGCGCCCGGCGTTGGTCCACCACCGGGTCGCCCAGGTGCGGGGGATCCCGGGCGGGATGGCTTGGGCGGGGGATCCCGGGTAGGCGTCGGCAGCTGCCGCCACGTCGGCGTCGGTCGGGATCGCGATCTCGGGGTGTGGGCTGGTGCGGGGACTGACGTGCTCGGGGTCCGGATCGGTCATTTCCTCGTCCCCGCGCGCGCCTTGTGGTGGTACTTCATTCACTCGTTCACTCACTCGTTCACTCACTCGTATGCCTTCCCGCGCATCCTGTGTGCTGCTAGGCTCAGCCTTGGCTAAGCCTAGGCTTGACCTAGGCTCCAGGTTGTCCGGCGGTGCGGCCGTCTTTTTCCGGGTGCCCAGTTTCCAATTCGTCACCGCCCGGGAGTTCCAGGCGTTCCACTGATGCACCGTGACCCCGCGGTGATCCACGATGATGAAGCCCGGCCCGCGACCGATGCCGCAGGTCTGCAGGACCCGCGCTAGGGCGCCAGGTTCGCCGGTCCAGTCGCACACGGCTTCCACGTGGTCGGGCCCCGCGCCCTCCCAGAACTCGCCGCGCTGGCCGGTCTCGCAGTAGCCCCAGATTTTCACGAGATACTCGAGGGCCGAGAGCTTTTCCGGGGCCGCCAGCGCCGCCAGCGCCCGCGAGAGCCGCACGAACTTCGGGTTGGTCCAGATGGAGGCTTCGACTCTCATGAGCACGCAGGGGCGGACCAGAGGCCTTCTTGGTCCTGGGTGGCGTTGATGTTCATCCCGCGCTTGATCGCCTGCCGTTGGCGGGGGTTTCCGAGCAGGCGGACGGTGATCCAGTTTTCCGACAGGTAGGGGTCGGTTCCCGGCAACGCGGCCACCGCCACCCGGTCGTTGGGATGCTGGGGGTAGACCCGCACCACCGTCAGCGTGATCGCCACCCCCTTCATTTTCAGCGGATCAATCGGACTCAGGATAGGACCGCCCTGCGCCGGAACCTGCCCGCCCTGCGTTTTTTCCGCTTCGGACGGCTCAGGGAAGCCGGGCCACGTCAGGAGCAGCCGGGCCGGCCGGTTTTCCGGCGCCAAGTTTTCGGCGATTTTGGCGGGGGTCGGTTCGGGCGAGGCGGTCGTGGGCGCCGGAGGGGCGGTTTGGGGGCGGATCAGTGGCAGCAACTTGGCCACGCCGGCCTCGGTGAGGGTCGACTGCCCGCCCTTGACCCGGTAGTCATCGCCGGCGGTGAGGTGCCGGGCGATCAAGCGATCGAGTTCCCGGCGCGACAACCCATGGGTCGCGCGAAAGTCGTGGAGCGTGATGGATGGCATGTCCTTTTAGGGCTTCTGGGTGTGAGGGTCGACCCCGACGTCCGTCCTGACGCGCGACTGCGCGTCGATCCCCCCCCCCGCCCGGGGGGCCGGCTCGGTCTGGGAGGGGGGGTCAAAATTTCCAGCCTCGGCCGGGTCGCCCGGTACCGCGACGGGTACCGCTGGCATCACAGGCCGCGCAACCGTCGCAATATCAAGGACTTGCGACGCTGGCGCAAGTGCTGTCGACGCAGTTGCGGGCCGGGCGCCGCGTGCCAGGGCGAGCAGCTGCGCCCGCTCATCGGCCAGGCTGGGGCCGATGCTGACGTGCTGGGCGTGGATGGTCACCGGCGCCGTCGCGAGACCGGTCAACAGGGCTCTTTTGTCGGTCGCCACGCCCATGGCCACCGATAATCCGGGGGCCGGTACGGCGCCGGTCACCAGGGTGTCGGCGATCCGCTCGGCCGCCATTTCGGCGACGATGCCAGCCGTTGCGGCCAGCCGGTTGTTCAGGGACTCTACTCTTCCACTCGATTCCGCCGTGTGGACGAGGGCCGAAATGGTGTGCCATCCGACCTTGTGAGCCCGCATGACCACCGACCACGGCACACCGGAGAGGATGTCAGACACGATCCGGTCCGCCTTGCTGCCGTCTTTGCCGGCGGTGGTGCCGGTCGTCAGCTTCTTTCGGCATTCGTCCACCAGTTCCGAGTCAAAAGTCGAAAACGGCGCGAATTCCGGCTGGTCCGGTGCGTTGGGTTTGACCTTCTTTGGCATGACAGGGCGCAAACGGCGGGGAAATCAACCCTCCAGCAGACGGGCGACGGTCGACAACGCGGCCACTCGACCACCAGGCGCAAAATCGAAAACGCGGGCGGGGTCCAGGCCGGCGGCCAGGGGCGACTGCATGCGGGACCACCAGACTTTGGCGCTTCCGGAGCCGGCGAAGAGCTGCGCGGCGCCGGCGGGCGAGACCACCAGTTCCAGGACGGGCGCCACGGGGCCGGGGGACACTGCGCGCGCATGGAGCCAGGCGCGCAAGTCGTCTTCCCGATATCGGTCACCCGTGCGCGGGACGTTGGCGCGGACCCACGCGGTCGACCTGGACAGCATCACCGAGACCTGGGCGGTCGAAAAAGTCCGCCCGAGGCTGCCGGGGGACGGCATCCCTCGGGCGGGAACCACGCGCGACCGGTCCGGAGAGGATCCGGGCTTGGCTGAGGCCGGGCCGCGCGCGGGAAGAGTGGGGTGGTGCATAGGTCACCAGGACCAAGGGTCACGGTCCGACGGGGACGACAGCCGATGCACCTCGCGCCGGAGCGCGTCGCGGGCGGCGCCGGCCGCGCACAGGAGCGCGAGCACGACGGCCAGGCCGGTGAGACCGACGACGGTCAGCACACCGACGGAGACCAGGGACAGGAGGGAAATCGGTTTCACTTCGTGCCCTCCGGTTTCTCGGTAAGCGGGGCGAACCGCTTCTCCACTTCGGCGATGCCCGACCGCAACGCCATACGAGCCACATTCGACGGCGTGATCCCGATTCCCAACGCAACCGCTCGAACGCGATCCAGCAGCTCTGAAGGGACGCGGGTAGTGAACGTCTTCTGGGGTTTCGGAGTGTTGTTGTTAGCCATAACGGCCACACCATATATGAACGTAAGACAACGTCAATAAGAAAGATTGACGAATACGGTCCGCATAGGTATTCGTTGCGCGCAATGGCCAACAAAACACCATTCACACTGCGAATTGATCCGGAAACGCGCGCCCGCTTACGCGCCTTGTCGGCGCGGACAAAAATCCCCGAGGGCACACTTGCCGCCATGGCCATTGAAGCCGCGCTGGATGCTGCCGATGCCGCGGGCGGCACACTGTCGGTGCCCATTCGGTTCTCGGTTGCCACTCCGATTCCGGCCACTGCGCCCGCCGCCCCGATCACACCACCCGCACCGGCCGCGCCGATCACCCAAAAACCGCCGGGACAATTTGCGATTCGCGGCCCGGATGGCAAAATTGTGGACGTGCAAACCTTTGAACAGAAGCCAGTTGCCACGCCCCAAAAAAAAGAAGTTAAATCCTGTTGACTTGCTAACGTGTTAGCATAAATTGATTCCGTCAGCAGCAATCCCGCTCTGACGAACTAACAACAAAAATGCAAACGCTGTCCTCCTTTAACCTCCGCCGCCAAGTCTCTCCGCTCACCGAGTCGCAATTGCGCTCCCTGGCACCGAGCGTGTTTGCTGACACCGCGCACGCCCGCACGTCAGCCAAGTATCGGTTCTACCCCACGTCCGCCGTTGTGGATGAACTGTCGCGGGTCGGCTGGCTGCCGTCGGCCGTCATGCAGCAGACCATTCGGACCGAAGACCGCGCCGGGTTCCAGAAGCACCTGATCCGCTTCCGCCAGGCCGACCACTTTGGCACGCCCGCCGTGCGGGATATGGTGGTCCCCGAGATTGTGCTGATCAACAGCCACGATGGCAGCAGCGCCTATGCCCTGCACGCGGGCCTTTACCGTTGCGTGTGTGCGAACGGTCTGATGATCGCCGACTCGACGATTTCCGCGATCAAGATTCGTCACACGGGCTTTCACCCCGAGATGGTGGTGGATGCGTCGCGCCGGCTGGCCGACGAAATGCCGAAAGCCGTCGAACAAGTTGAGTTGATGAAAGCCCGCAAACTCTCTCCCGTGGAATCCCGGGCGCTGGCCATCGGCGCCACTGTGCTCCGCTGGGAAGACGTGACGACGGCGCCCATTCGGCCGGAAATGTTGCTGCGCGACAACCGGTCCGAAGATATCGGCGATGACTTGTGGCGCACGATGAACCGCGTCCAGGAGAACGTCATCCGGGGTGGCCAGCGTGACTACTCGCGCCGGCGGGAAGACGGCCGTCGGCACGGCCGGACCCGGGAAGTCAAGGGCATCGACCAAACCAGCGGCATCAACCGCGCTCTGTGGGCCATGGCGGAAGCCCTCCGTTCCGGCAACATCCCGCAGCAGGCACCGACCGCCTGAACACCGGCGCGCGCTCGCGCGCCCTTCCGGTCTATCGCGACGCGATGGACCGGAAGAGCGAACGCAAGCACCCCCAAACAATATGAGCACTGAACAAGTTACCATCAACTACACCTACGAGCGCGGATCCACCCAAGCCGTCGTGCTCGGATTGACCGCCGCCAAGCTGGTCGAGTCCCGGACCAGCCAGATTGAGGGATGGGAGCAAGTGTCCACCCTGCCCGTCGGTGACGCGACGGTCACCGTCTACTGGTCCTTGCGCGAGACGCCCGACGACCGCGGGGAGGCCTGCGCGCTGCCGTGGGATCAGCGGTCGGATGCTGACCACGTCTTCATCCACCACTTGTCCGTGACCGGTACCACGACCCCCGTCGACGAGTCCCTGTACCTGACGCACTCCTCGTCCCTCCGGTTCTCCTGACCAGCGGAAAGCGACCGAAAGCACCCCAACAACCCCAACAACACCATGAACATGCACCTAGGAATAATCAGTCGTAGCGATGCCGAATGGCTCGGGATGTCCGCATCGGTCGCGGGCGGATGGGTGATGCCCACCGCCGAGTGGTGGAATGTATCCCGATTGCCCGACGCCCTCGGATTGGGCACCGATCACCTCCTGGCCCTGCTCCCCACGCACATCACGTCGGTCCCGATGCGCCCCGCTGATCCGGTCGCGGTAGCGCAGATCCTGCGCGAGGACATACAGCGCAACGCCGACCGGACGTGGAGCCGGCAGAGTCGGGCCGACGACTGTGCCGAGCTCCAAGCGTGGCTAGATCGCATCGCACCCCTTACACCATGACTCTCCCATCTCGCGCCCGGATGTCCGCCGGCGGCCGGTCCCGGTCCCGCGCCAAGCTCGCTGCCCTGGATCACATCCACACCTCGCGCCGCGGCGTGCCCGTCCATCCACCGTCGGACGACCTCCGTCGCGGGCTCATCGCGGTTCACCAGCGGGGCCTGCGCGCCGCCGGTGGCAACCGGAATGCCAACCGCTGGAGTCTGCGCGCGCTGGGTCGCGCCGTCGGCGTCGCCCCGCGCACCATCAGCCGCTGGATGTCCGGCGAGGATCGACCGTCGCCCGAGCATCACACCGCCATTGCCCGGGTCATCCGGGCCGACCGCTCATGACCACCTGCCCCAAGTGCGGCCATACCGCATTACCAGCACCACCGAACGACGAGCTGGCTCTGTCTCGCATTGCCCACCTGGCGTCGGATGCCCTGCGCACCGATGGTGCGCACCACAAGCAGTGGTACCTCGCCCAGATCATCGCGATTGCGGACATGCTGATGCATGACGCGATTCGCTGCTCGGGCTGCGACATGGGGATTGCTCCCTGACACTTATGACCACCTGCCCCAAGTGCGGCCACAAGTTCCACGACACGACGCAGCAGTCCAAGGCCGGCCGGGCCAGCGCCCGCCGTTTGACCCGGGAGGAGCGTCGCGCCCGAGCCCAAGCCGCCGCGAAAGCGCGCTGGGCCAAACCGCCGCAGAAATAACCGACGATCCATGAGCGACACCCTTGAATTCACGTTGCGCGGGTCAACCTATCGGGTGACCCGTCACCCGGCCGCCATCCGGGAGGCCCGCGCCACGGGCGCGGCGGCGGGTGGTGACTGGTATTTCCGCCTGCCCACCTGGCTGGCGCCGGGCCGTCCCATGCGCCTCGTGGGCCCGGCCGGCGCGGGGCCTGACACGCGGGACGCCAGCGGGCGCACGGCGGATCAACGCGCCGTCGCCACCGTGCGCGGCTGGCTGGAGGCGGGCCCGGACGCCCTGGCCGGCCTGCCGGCGCGGCTCGACGCGCTCTGCCGGTCCTTACCCGGGACGGAAATGTCGGCCATCCTGGCCGGCATCGAGGACTGGGTCGCGTCGCGCCGGACCTCGCTGGGGCTCATCGCGCTGGCCCCGGTCGCTGATTTGGTGGCGGGTTACATCGCTGCCGGCTGTCCAGACGCCCACCGGCGCGCGCGCACTGACCGCGCGCTCTACCAGGAGACTCGCGCGCTGGAGCGCGCGGTTGAATGGTGGGGTGAGCGTAACGCCGCCACCATCATCGTCCCCCAGGATCCCGACGCCTACCACCGGCACCGCATCGCCGCCGCCGCCGCCACCGGGCGCGGCGCCGGCCATCGCAGTGTCGACAACGAGCTTGGTGCCCTCCGCAACGCCTTCGCGTGGGCCGTGCGCGACGGTCGGTTGCCGCGCAACCCCTTCTCGGATCCGGATCATCCTCTACCCGTATACCAACACCCGGACGACGTGACCCACTGCGCCGAGAAGACGGCCGCGGACGACGAGCAGCTTCACCGCCTGCTCGCGCACCTCTTCCAGACGCCCGGCACGGCCGTATCCGGGGCGCGCCTAGCCTTCGCGGCCATGACCGGGTTGCGCCCGGGGGAGACCACCTTCCTCCGCTGGGACACCCGGCCCACGCACACCGCCCTTGAACACTGGGGCGAGTGGGCGGACTACCAGATCCACGGCCGGCCCGAGCGCAAGATGCTGGTCTACCGGGAGAAAGGCGGCATTAACCCGGCCATCCGCCTACACCCCGCATTGGAGAGCTTCCTGGAGGCGTGGCGGGCCTACTGCCAGCGGGAGTTCCCCGGCTCACCGTGGATGTTCCCGGCGCCTGATGACCCTACCCTGCCAGCGTGCCGCTCCGCCGCCGTGCTGGCGGCGTGGCGGAACTTGGGGCACGAATGCCCGGGCGAAGGGCGGATCACAAATGCCGACCGGCTGTCCATCCACCTGCGCCAGGCGTGCCAGGCGTTGCACCTGCCGCGCATAGTGCCGCATGGTATGCGCGCCTATTACGTGCGCGTGCGCCGGAGCCAGGGCATTACCGACCGGGAGATTGGTAGTGACCTCGGTCACACCGGCGGCGAGAAGCTGATCACGACCACCTACGGCAGTCCGGTGCAGGTCTTCGGCACCGGCGCCCTGGACTGGCTGCCCGCCACGGGCGCGCCCGCGTGGTCCACACTGAACCCGGACCGCGGGAACGTGGTCCAACTGAAGATCGCATGAGCCAACTCACCACCATCATCATTCAATCGGCGCCGCTTTCGGGCGGTAGCCATCTCATCCCCATCATTCTCGAAGCCCTTAAACAGGCCGGGATCAACGCGAAATTCCATTCGCCTACCGGCGAGCAGGTGCCCCTGCCTGACACCCTGCGCCCGTCGCTGCACACAGTGATTGAGCAGTCGCAATCGACGCCGATTGTGGTTGTTCACCGCCAACTGGCGCTGCTCGCCAAGGACGATTTCACTGCTGGTGAACGCCTGACTGCATGAGCCAGACCATTCCAGGCAAACCGAAGCGCGGCCGGCGAACCCCGTCGATTGCTGACACGTTCCGGGGCGACAACCAGCAGCTGCGCGACGGCATCAAAGCCCTCATCGGGCTGAGCGACGAAGGAGCGTTGATACCCCACGGGATCGGCGGCCACGCCCGCACCCTGCTGGCCGCGTGTTACCATCGACTCAAGACCAAATGAATCCACCTCTACCCCAATACCCACCAGACTTCCGCGTGATCACGCGCACGGGTCAACCGTCCCATGCGGTAGCGGGCCTGTTGGGCGCCACGATTCGGACGGTTTGCGGACGGCTGCTGAAGGTATGGCGTCAGGCCCCTACCCGGGGCGCGAATTGCCCAAAGTGCGAGCAGAAGGCGAACTCCGGCAAGGCCTCGTGACCATGAGCAAACCACTTTCCTTGGACTCCGCCATCGAGATTGCCGCGTCGACACTTCCCACCGGTTACGTCCTGCGGGTGGTGGTCGAGCGTGGCGCCGGCTGGCTGGAGTTGACCGCTCCGAATGGCGATGAACTGGAGATTCCCGGCGAGCCGAAGGACCCGTTGGGCGACCTGGTATCGGCGGCCGTCCTCCACGCCCAGCAGCACGCCGGCCCTCAGTCGACCACTAACCGCCACACCTGCGAGAAACGGAATCGCATGAACAAGCCATGCGGCGCCCCAGCCAAGTGGTTCGAGTCCAATTGGGGCAACCAACTTCCTTTTTTGTGATGCCTGTCGCGACGAAATGGAGACCATTGACTGTCGTCTTCGACAGCACTCTCCACAGCTCCACATGAAGCCACTTGAATGGCATCCAATTGAGCAGCTTTTGCAGGTACCGGAAGCGGTACCGCTTGAATTCATTGAACGCAAACACAACACCACCAATGGGATACAAAATGAGTCAAGAGCCTCTTAATCAGTTTGTCCCAGGTTCGAATCCTGGCCGGGGCACCACTCATTTCCCCCACAAAACCACCTGTTTTGGCCCAAGTTCCGGCCGGAACAGCCATCTTCCAATCAGTTGCCGAGCATCCGTCCGGAAAGGTTCCGGGTCTGGATGCAACTATTCTTTCCCTCCTATTCGGTACCGCAAACGGTACCGAAGTACCGCTCCCCGCGGTGTCGCATCAATTGTCTGTTCATACCTATACCCCAATGACTCCCGACAAACCTGAAACCGTGATGGTTACCTGCGTTGTGAACAAGGTGCTGTTCGACCAGTTCAATGATGCCATCAGGGAACTGTCGCAGGTCACCGGCAGCGGCTGGAATCCTCAAATGGCGATCAACGGCGGGTTGTCCTGCAATCTGGAGGAGGGCATGAGCGTGGCCATCCAGCGGATGAAACGGGCGATCCAGCGTGTGCGCACTGCGGCGAACGCAATGACGGCAGATTTGGGTTTGAAGTCCATCGACATTCCCATGGTGACTCCGGACCCGGCCGGCGCACCCATCCGATCACCCCAATGAGTGCCGTGGTCGAGCTTGGGTTCGAGTTGCCGGAGCTGCGGCGGCCGCCGATCCGTTACCATGGTTCGAAGTGGCGCATGGCTCCCTGGTTGATTGGGTTGATGCCCAGTCACAACGCCTACGTCGAGCCGTTTGGGGGTGGCGGATCGGTGTTGCTGCGCAAACCCCGCAGCCGGATCGAGGTCTACAACGATTTGGATGGCCAGATCGTGAACTTCTGGCGGGTGTTGCGCGATCCGGACACGCGCGATCGCTTGATCGCGGCCGTCGAGCTGACGCCGTTTGCTCGCGAAGAGTTTGAACTGGCGTATGAACCCACGGCGGACAGCGTGGAGGCAGCCCGACGGTTGCTGGTGCGCTGTTACGGTGGCCGCGGTACCTGCAGCATTGATCCGACGGACTCGAACGGCTTCCGGTCTTGCGACATTCGCGCCGGCAAAAGCTATGCCCGAGAATGGATGGGCGTACCGGCGTCACTGGTGGCAGCCGCCGAGCGGTTCCGCGGCGTGACGTTGGAGCATCGACCGGCGATCGATTTGATTGGCCGGTTCGATGATCCGGACACCCTGTTCTATTGCGATCCGCCGTATCTGCCAGGCGTGCGGGACGCGGGCGGCAAGGGTTACGTGCATGAAATGAGCCGGCGCGATCACGAGGCGCTGTGCTGGGTGCTGTGCAACTTGAAGGCCCGGGTGATGGTGAGTGGTTACCCGAGTGAATTGTATGATGGCATTTTGGCTGGCTGGAATCGTCGCGAGAAACCCACGACAGCCAACGGCCAGGTGGGCGCCGTGCCCAGGACCGAAGTGGTGTGGATGAACTTTTAACCTGAACAATCGAGGTCGATGCCGGCGCGGAGGATCGGTGCCGGCATTGCGGTGATGACGACCCACCGGAAGACGGTCCGCTTGGCGCCGAGGGTTGTGTGCTGCCGGGCCGCTGCTGCATGCCGGGCCCGCACTACGAGAGCGAGTGCCACTCCCCCGAGGACGCGGAACAGGCCGCACTGTTGGGCGAGATGGAGGAGCTGCTTCGGTTCGACGGGCTGTGTGCGGAGACCCGGGCACTGATCACGGCCGCGATTGACGCCCATCGTCGCGGGCCAGCGTCAGACCCTACTCCTCCTCCGTCGCCTGCGCCTTGCGCTGAGCCTCTACCCGGATGAGCCCGAGCTTGCCCTTGGCAGCCCGGGTGGCGCGGCGTCCCAGGGCGGTGACGAGTTGCTGGGCGCGGCCGTCGGGCAGATTCTCGATGGTGTCCGCCAGCCGTTCCAGCGAGGGCCGGAGGATCTTGCCGCGGACGATCAGCATGGAGTGATACTCGTCGGTCGTGAGCAGGCCTTGGTCCGGCGGCGTGGGCAGGGCGTTGGCCTGCATGAGCGTGGCCCAGAGGTTGTCGCGCCCGCCCGAGGAGAACGAGGCGAAGCGATCGGGCGAGATGGGTTCACCCAGGGCGTTGAGCGCGGGTTGGTTGACCCGGCGGGCGAATGGGATGGTGGCGAGAATGCCCGCCTTGAGCCCCTTGTCGTCGGTGCGGGTGGGATCCCAGATCCGGTCGATCTGCCGCAGGAGATTGGGGAAGACAATGGAGGAGGCACCCTTGGCCAGCGTCTGGGCCATGCGATCCCCGGCGGTGCGGGGTGATCCGGGCCGGTCGATTTCCCCGAGCATGTCCGCCAGGCCATCGAGGAAGGACTGGGTCAAGATGACGTGGCCGGCCTCGCGCAGGGCCCACGCGGCGCGGTTGACGGCGGAAGCCTGGTTGAGCGCGTCCGAATACCGGAAGGCGTCCAGGTAGTTGCCGAGGATGGCCAGGCCGATGGAGGTGACGCTGTTCTGGTAGGTGTAGTAGCGCCCGTTGAGCCGCACGGAATACGGGATCCACCCCGCTTGGCGCATGGCATCGCGCCGGCCCTTGTCCTGGGGCCCACCGCCGTAGAGCTGGAAGTTGCGGCCGTCATCATCCTTGGCGTTGGCGAGGGCCTTCATGGCCAGGCTGCCGAGCAGGAGCGTGCCGAGGGCGCCTTTGGCGACGAGGTCGAGCGCGGCGTCCTTGGTGACGGGGCGCCCGTTCAACTGCTTGTTGGTGGGGCCGGGCAGGTACGCCAGCGCAGCGCGACCGAAAGCGACGGGGGTGTAGTTGAGCGCCTCGTTGGCCACGTTGGCCACGATGTTGACAAAGGGGACGACGAACCGGCGGAGGGTGAGCGCGGCCAGGGCGGGCACGGCGGGAGCGCCGCCAGATTTGACGGTGCGGTCCAGGTAGGCGGACCCCTGGTGGATGACGTTGGCGGCCGTGCCGAGCAGGCCGTACGCCTCGTTGTTGAAGGTGGTGTTGAGCGCGAACTGATCCGCCGCCACGGCGAGATCACCGTGCCGCCGGGCATCGATGAGTTGCTGTTCGCGGCGGGCGCGCCAGAGGCCATCCGGGGTGAGGCCGGCGGCGCGCATGGCGGCGGCCTCGGTGGTGAGCTGCTGTTGCAGGGCGGGGCGCACGGGGGCGCCGGCGGCATCGGATTCCCCGAGGTATTGCCGCACGGCCACCTCGAGGGCGTGCCCGCTCAGGTACCGCTGGCGGGCCAGACTACGCGCGAACATCTGGGCCTTGGCTTCCCGGGCGGGGAAGTAGGTGAGGGCATCAGCCGAGGCCAGCGCGCGCCCGATGTAGCGCAGGGCGCGGAGGTAGTAGGCGCCGGTGAACTGGCCGGGGTTGATGTCCTCGAGGGCGGAACCGGACTCGTCGAACTTGTGCAACTGCGCGCCGGCGCCCTCGCGCATGACGGACGCCGCCTCGCGCCAGCCCACGGCCGCGCCGTGGACGAGGCCGGCGAAGGCGCGGGGGATGTTGAGCGGGTTTCCGTGAGTGGCGGCGAGGGTGCCGGCGGTGAGGCTGGAGAGGTTGGAGAGGATGTTGCGCAGGTGCGTCTCCGGACCCGACAGCAGGTGGGCATACCAGCCCGCCCAGAAGATGTCCCACTTGGAGGGCTGGGCGGCGATGCGGATGAGGCGCATCAATTGCCGTTGGAGTTGCTGCGCCTGCAGGCTGCCGGCGGGCAGTGTCTGGAGCGCCAGCGCCTGCTGGCGGATGGTGGCGATCTGCTGGGGCGTGAGCTGGGGCAGGTGCAGGGCGGCGGCCAGTTGGCGCTGGATGGTGGTGCCGTTGAACCCACCCAGGTTCGTGGCGGTGATGATCCGTTGAATGAGCGCCGGCCGTTTGATGTGCTTGGCGCCGGGGCCGGTGAGCTTGGCGAGGGCAGCGGCCTTGCGTTGGGCGGCCAGCGCGGAGAAGCGGGCCAGGACGCGCTGCGCGAACTGCTGGGCCACGGCGGGCGGCAGCTTGGCCTTGGCGACCAGCGCATCCACCAGGTCCTTGGCGGTGGCATCCACCGTGGAGAAGTGCTGCTTGACCAGCGCACCGAGCACGATGCGCATGTCCTCCAACTGGCGGCGGATGGCTTGATCCAAGGCGCTGTCGGACATGAGCGGCCCGAGGCGTTTGCGAGCGGCGGCGATGCGGGCGCGGAAGTGGGCTTGGAGATCCGCCATGGCCTTGGCGTAAGCTTCCTCCTCGGTGTAGGGCAGGCGGCCGGCGGCTTTGGCGGCGGCGATGCGCTCGCGGAAGTGCTTGCGCAGAGCCGCCATGGCCTTGGCGTATTCCGCTTCCTCTCGGCGGGCGCGTTCCCGGGCGGCGGCGCGCTCGGTCTGGATGCGGGCGTTGTAACTGGCCTGCAATTCCGCGAGGCGCTTGGCGTAGTCCTCCTCCGCCTGCTTGGCCACGCGCTGCGCTTCCTCGGGGGAGAGGCCGAGGGCGAGCTCGAGTTGTTGCGCGAGCGTGCCCTTGCCCTGCCCGCGCCGGTGCTGGCGCATGATGGGGCCGATCTTGGGTCCGAGGCCATCGGCGGCGGTATCCCGGGCGGCGTCGTCCGTCTCGGGAGATTGGCCGATGCCCTGGTCAATGGCGGCCGTGGCGGCTTCTTGCACCGGGCCATCGTGCGGCAGGTTGGTCAACACCTCGCGGTTGACCTGCTGCAATTCTTCGGTGAGCGCCTCGACGGTGGGCTGCATCTGCGCCTGGGTGCGGCGCGTGGCGCGTTCGACCAGGCGGCGGGCGTAGTGTTCCCACCCGGCCGGAGTCTGCCGACCGATCGCGCCGTACATGCGCAGGGTCTGGGCGGTGATGGTGCTTTCGGGCACGCGGTCGGCGGCAAAGATGGAAGCGGCTTCGGCGTAGCGCTCGGCGGTGGCGGCATCACCGGCCTGACGGGCTTGGACCTCGGCGGAGATGAGCCCGTCGAGGGTCTTGGTCCAGAGGATGGGTTTGATGACGGCGGGCAGGTCGGGGTCGAGTTCCGCCCAGCGGGTGACCATGGTTTCCGGTCCGCCGACGGCGTTGATCACGGCGTCCGAGGCGGCATCCTGTTCCGCCGTGGAGACGGGCGTGTAGGTCTTGATCCGTTCGAGGGTGTCACGGAGCTTGCCCGCGACATCCGTGCGATCCAGCAGCTTCTCGGCGCGGGCGCGCAGGGGCAGGTCTTGGGCGTCGGGCGTGGTGGGTGCTACGGCGGTCCGGAGGCGGGCGGCCAATTCGTTCTCGCCGATGGGCAGTTCCCCGTTGGACTTGAGCTGCGCGATCGCTTCCCGAATGGCGGTCTCGAGGGCCTTGCCGGCCTGCAACCCGGTGCGGACGAGGGTCAACGCGGTGTCGACCAGGGCGGTGAGGCCGAGGGGATCAGCGAAGGTCTTGCCGCGGAGATGGCCCTGGAGCTTGTCGATGGTCGCCAGCGAGGCGTCGAAGATGCTGGCCGGGGCGGGATCACTGAGTTGCGGCAGGTCCAACTGCACCGAGACCTTGGGCGGCGTGGTGGTGGTGATGACCGGCTGGGTCTGGACCGGGGTGAGGGTGAGCGTGGGTTTGGCGATGGCGGTGAGGTCCGCCACATGCACCCACTGTGGGCCCTGCACTTCTTGCGCGGCGGGGCTGTCCGCGGGCGGAGTGAGCAGGACGAGCTTCCGCAGGGGGTCGACCTCTTGCACCGTGTGGTTGGGCCGCACGGATTCGCCCACGCGGTAAGTGACCTTGTCCCCCGGGGCGACGGCGGGCGTGGCGGCGGCCAGCCGCTTGAGCTCGTTGTATTCGCGCTGCATGGCGCGCGTGAGCTTTTGGCCGGCGGATCGCAGCCGTTCGAGCAGGTTGAGCTTGGCGTCTTTGGCGGGATCACCGGTGGTCGGCAGCGGGACCGGTTCCAATGGGGTGAAGTCCCCGGTGAACGCGGGTGCGGGAGCGGGTTCCGGGGTGGGTAGTGCCGGACCTGGCTCCAAGGTATCGGCCGGGGTGGCTGCGGGCGCGCTGGGGGCGGTGGTGGCCGGTGGTTCCAACGGGATGAATTCTCCCGTGAACGTGGGCGCCGGCGCCGGTGCGGGCGTGGGCAGCGGCGGGCCGGGCTGCAGGGTGTCCAGGGAGCGCGCTGGCTCCGCGGGAGCGGGGGCCGCTGGGGCCGGCACCGGTTCCAGTGGGATGAACCCTCCGCTGAGGGTGGGTGCCGGCGCGGGCGGCGGCGTGGGCAGGGTGAAGCCTGGTTGCAGCGTATCGGCGGCGGGCGCAGCGGGCGCCGGTGCCGGCGTAGCGGGCGCGGCCGGGGCCGGGACCGGCTCCATGGGGGTGAAATCCCCGGTGATGGTGGGCGCCGCGGGTGGTTCGGTGGGCCAGTTTATGTCCGGACCCAACGGCATTTCGAAGTCGCCCAGGACGGGCTCGACCGGCGCGGTGAGATCGATCGGCGTGAAGGGTCGGGGCTCACCCGGAATGTCCGTGCGGAGGTGGCGCCAGTTGGAGGCGGCCTCCACGGCGCCGCCGGGGACTTCCGCGATGCCTTCGGCGAGGATGGCCTTGAGGTCCAGCGGATCATCTGCGGCCACTTGGGAGGCGGCCTCACCCACCATGCCGAGGCCGGCTTGGGTGGCAGCTTCTTTGGCCGCGGCGCCGGCGATGGCCTTGACGCCCTGCTTGGCGGCACCGGAGAGCGGGCGCCCGGCCAGACCGCCCGAAATGGCATCGACCACAGCCACCGTGGCGGCTTTGCGGGTGGCCTTGCTGTCAGCGGTTTCAAGCAGCTTGGGATTGTCGGCGATGAGTTGGGCCAGTTCCTCCGGGGTGAGGGAGGTTTTGCCGGAGGCCGCTTGCAGTTCCTGCGCGAAGCGGGAGAGGTATTCGGCGGCAAAGGAGCCGGAGCCCACGCCGGCCGCGGTGCCCACGGGCCCGGCCACCACGCCCGCCGCCACGCCGCCGGCGAGGCTGGCGGCGGAAGGCGCGGCACTTTGGGCGGCCAGCGCCACCGGCAGCGCCACGGGGTTCCGGGCCAGCGCGGCGAGGGTTTCCCCGAGGCCATTGGCCTTGTCCCACTCCTGCATCGCCGGTCCGTTGGGGATGGCGGTGGCGACATCCCGGGCGCGCATGGCGGTTTCCGCCGGGCCGGTGAACCCAGGCACTTGCGCCAGGCGTTCGGGCAGAGGCGTGCGCGGGCTGAGCGTGGGCGGCGGGTTGAGGCGCCAGGCGGGCAGGGCGGGCTCGGTGGGAGGTTGAGCCAGAAAGGCCTGCACGCGCCGGCCGAGGTCGTTGATCGTGTAGGGATCGAGGGCGGTTTGGCGCAGGCTGTTGGCCAGTGCCGTGGGATCAATGGGCGGCTTGGGCCCGGTGGGGAAGAGGTCTTGGAACTGTTGCTCGGAGAGGCTGTCCGCCCAGCGGGCGCGCTCGGCGGCGAGCCAAGTGTTGGCATCCGCCTTGAGGCCTTGAATGCCCTGCTCCATGGGGTTGGCCAGGTTTTGCTGGAACCAACCTTCGACCGCCGCGGGGTCTACCTGCGGCGGCACGTCTACGGTGCCGATGTTGGTGCGGGCATCCGGGCTCTGGAGCGGCGGCAGCGGAATGGGGGTGAAGTTGAGTTTCTCCCCCGTGGGACCGATGGGCGTGATGTGCAGGTCCGGCATGTCACTTGCCCTTTGCCTTCTTGGTGGGAAGCACGATGTAACCCTGGCGCTGGGCCACAGGCACTTCGTCGAGCGGGATGTAACCGGCCGAGCCATCCGGGCCCACCACGACGGTCTGGCCCTTGGGCGGCGGGGGCACGTATTGGCGGGTGCCGATGAACTGGCGCTGGGCCGGGGAGAGGTCCTTGATCGGGCGGCCGATGAGGGAAGAAAGTTCGGTCTCGGCCGCGGCGGCGTCCTTGGCGCGATCACCAAAGCTGGGGAGCCACGAGGCTTCCGGCCCGACGTAGCGATTGCCCGCCTCGATCTGCGCAGTGGCCTGCTGGTAGCGGTTCCAGGCGTCGTGAATGGCGGGGTCGATGGCGGCACCGGTGTCGGGCTGGGCGCGCTGTTGTTTCTCCCACGCATCCCGTTCCGCCCGGTTCGCAAATTTGCGAGTGACCCGTTGGACGGGTTCTCCGAGATCGGCGTTGCCGGTGGTCACGGTCATGGATCCGAAGTCCGTGGCGGGCGCCACGGTGAAGGAACCGGTGTTGGGATTCCACAGCAAGGTGTGATCCCCCACGGTGACGGCCTCGGGTGGGCGCACCTGCTTTTGACTGGCGTTGGCGGCGCGCGAGGTGGCGAGGCGTTCGATGACGGCGAGCACGTTGCGCCCTTGGTCGGACTGAACGAGATCGGGGTTACGCGCGAGCGCTTCGGGCAGCGCATCGATCATGGAGCGCGGCGCGAGATCGGCCATGGGCGGCCGCGGCTGCATGAGGGCTTGCAGGTCCTGGAAGAATTGGGGTTGAGCGCTCCGAGCGGCTGCTTTGGCGGTCTGCTCGTCCTTGCGTTGCGCGATCGCATCCTGCACTTGTTGCAGGACCAGCGGATGCAGCGCGGCCTGTTGCTCGGCGTTGGACTTGGCGCTCTGGAGCTGAGTCGGAAACAGCTCATTGGCGCGCTGATCCTGACCCAGGAGGGAATTGATCTGGGCCGCCAGATAGGCCGAGCGCTCGGCATCCTGGGCCATCTTGTTTTTGTGCGCATCCGCCGCAATGAGGCCGAGCAGAGCCTCCGGAGTGATCGACCGGGTCGTGGCGGCATCGGCGATGCCGGTGGCGTTGGCAAAGGCCACGTCGCGTCGGGCCTGCGCCTCGCGGTCGAGCTGGTCGCGGGTCTGGCCATTGATGGCCGAGAACATTTGGGCGATGCCGGCGCCGAGGCCGGACCCGCCGTAGAGCCAGGGAGCGGATTGGATCATGTCAGCCGTTTCCGAAGGCAGCCGGCAGGGTGCCGGCCCGTTTCTTCTGTTGGTTGGCCAGCCATTCGCCGATGCCGCCGATGCCGGCGCCGGCGGCGTTGACCGCCTGATTCTGCCAGAACATCTGATTTTGCTGGGCGTTGTTCATCTGGGTGGCGTCCAGTTGCGCGCCGGCGTTGGTGGCATCCGTCATCCCCATCCGGGTGCCGGTAGAACCGAGGCCGAGGAACGCCGCGCCACCGGGAGCGCTACCGCCGCGGCCCAGGAACTGTTGCCACGGATCCCCGTAGTAGGACTGATTGATGCCGATCACCTGGCCGGCCATGTCGCGGCGGGAGGCTTGCAACGCCTGCCCGGCCTGGCTGGTGGCGAGGGCTTCGCGGAAGGCGGCCGCCGGGCTGGCGGCTACGCCGCGGGCGGCGGCGGCACGGCGGTTGGCCTGGGCGATCTGGTTGGCTTGGTCGGGCGTCAGATTCACGCCGGCATCGAGGCCGGTATTGGCGTCCGCGGTGAGGCGGCGCAACAGGGCGGCGACCTCGGGGTTACTGGCATCCCGGGCATCCCGGGCCGCCTTGCCGAGTTCGTTGATCGTGGCGATTTCGCCGGCCACGCGATCCCGAGTCTCCGCGTTGTTGATGCGGGAGACCTGCGGTTGAATCTGCTGCTCGTAGATGTTGAGCATGCCCTGACTTTGGCCATCGCCAAAGAGGCGTTGCAGGAGCAACTGCTCGTCGAGCGCCTGGTATTGGGGATCGAGCCGCTTGTGGGCATCGAGAATGGGCTGGGCGTAGGCCAGTTGGGCCGCGGTGAGCTTGCGGTAGTTCTTGCCGGCGGAGTTCTTGGACCCGCCGCCGGCCGTGGCTGCCGCAATGCCACCAGAGACACCGGCGCCGACGGCCGCCACGCCGGCTGCGATGAGGATATCGTCGATGACAAAGGGCATACCAGGGTTCGTTTAACTGTCAGTGGTCATGGAATCTCCAAGGCGATCAGCACGCAAGGGGAGCGGGAGTTTGCCGTGGAATCAGTGTCATTCCCACTCCGGCCGAAGTAGATGTTGCCGCCGCCGCCGGCCTGATTTCCGTAGGCTTGCACCTTGTAGGTACGGGCGGAGGTGGTGCTGGGGGAATCCACGTAGAGCATGGGCGTGGAGTAGACGCCGTTGGCGCCGGCGATGCTGTCGGTGATGGCGGCGTGAATGGCCTGGCGCGAGCCGGCCCCAGTGCCGGACCCGATGACCGTGTCACTGGCGCCATCGTTGCGGGCGAACCGCAGGAAGGTCTGGCCGCCGTTGACCGGGATCCCGCCATTGACCATGGCAAAGAGCAGGATCTTGGAGCTGGTGCTGCGCGGCGTGATGCTGAGGGAGAGACCGGTGATGGTGGCCCAACTGAGGGACGTGAGGGTCACGGTGCCCGCCACGACGGCGCTTTGCAGGTTAAGTGCACCCTTGAGCAGGTCCGAGCGCAACGCCCACTTGAGCACGTCGGACGCCGCGGAATCCGCCAGAAGCAACTTGTCGCCATCCACGGGCGCGGTCTTCTGCGGCGTGGCGGCATCCAGCGCGCAGTTGAACGCCAGCGTGTCGGTGGTGGCATTACCCAACACCATGTTCCCGTTGGCCGTCAGGAGGCCGCCGACCGTGACGGCGCCCGTGGCGGTGATGGCGCCGTTGACGGTGAGGCCGGCCATGGTGAAGGACGCGGTGGAATCCAACACCCGGGCGGAGACCGCGCCGCTCTGCAAATGTGCCTCGGCCACGGAGAGCGCGGCCAGACCCACGGTGCCATCGAGCGTGCCGGTGATGTAGACCACGGGCGTGCCCAAAGCATTGAGCAGCGCAGGGGTGATGGCGGTATTGGGGGCTACGGTAGCGCCCGGTTCGACTCTGGCAATGAGTGGCATGGTTATCGTCCAGTGAATCGCCGGCGCAGTAGGCGTCGGCAGAGTAGTTGAGTAGGGCCGTGCTCGATGCGCCCGGCGGTGTTGGTGATGCGGAGTTGGAATCCCCGTCCGGTCCACTTGGCGGACTTGCGGTAACGAAAGGTCTGCGGCTGGTCGACGCGGAGGCCGGTGCGTAGCTGGACGCTGTCACCAGCGGAGACCAGGTAGTCAGCGCGATGAGCATCGTCCAAAGTCTCGAGGCTGTTCGTAAGATCATAGGTGGGGACACCGGCCTTGAGGGAGGCGGTGCGGCTGGGGGTGTCATTGGTCACGAGGGCGCGCGTGTTGGCCACGCCATCGGCCTGCAGGGAGATGGAGGTCTGCCGGCCGATCCCGTTGACCTCGATGGCTACGCGCGAGAGCACCTTGTCAGAGGATTGGTGCGGCGGCCGGGAGAGATAGGCGCGGGTCGTGAGCGAGGTCGCGATGGGGATGGTGTGGAGATCCAGCCAGCCATCGGGGTCGAAGTGATGCACGGCGCCGGAGCGATCGGCCCAGCAGAGCAGGTCGGTGCCGTTGATGCGAATGTTCTGGAACTGGATGGGTTGCAGGTAATCACCCTGCCAGGTGTCTTCCCACCCGTTGTTGAGCCGGTGGAAGGACAAGACCCGGGTCGCGTTCTGGCCGGGCACGATGCCGCGGATGGGCACCGCCAGCAGGTAACGGTTGTTCCACGCGGCGGCGCAGGCGAGGTGGGCGCGCGTGAAATCGATCGCGTCGATGCGCCGCTGGATGGGCTCGGACAGCGGCATGTCCACGCCCTGCACTTCGTTTTGCTCGGTGAGCTTGACCGAGACCACGCCGCGATCGCTCAGCCACCAGACATCGCGCCCGATGGCCACGATGGAGAGGGGCGCAATGCAACCGAGATTGGGCGAGATGCGGTTGAGGACCCAGCCCGCCGAGCCGGCGGAGAAGTTCTGCAGGAGGTAGACGCTGCGGCTTTTGAGGATCAGCACGGCGTCGTTGCCGAAGGTGAAGGCGGACACCAGGTCGTCATTCTCGCCCTCGTCCGGCCGGGCCTCGTCGGTAAACGGCGCGTAGTGCAGGGGATCGAGCGTGTCGGAGACGGTCAGCAGGTTGTCATGCACCAGGACCAGACGGCCCTGAATGATGGTGCCTTCGCGCCCGGGCGGCATGGGCAGGCCGGAGGCGCCGACCTTGGCGAAGATGGCGCCGGCGCCGTCCACATTGATGTCCTTGAGCCCGGTGGCCGGGTTATCCGCCAGGGCGTGATCAAGCGTGTCGTAGATCCGCAGCGTGTGTTCATCCACCGGGGCGGCGTAGTAGATGGTGCCCACCACCATGGGGCCCACGGTGCCGATGGTGCCGAAGCTCGAGAACTTGATGGCATCGCCGCGCACGAGGCGATGGTTGGCGGCCATCCACAGGTCGGAGGCGGCCGTCGTGCTGGTGACGGTGAGGTTGGTCGGCACGTTCAGCCAGCCGGTTTCCCACATGCTGGCTTCCACACTGGGTTGCAGGATGAGGGGTGAGCCGTCGCGCATGCCCGGACTGGGCACCGGATCAGCGCGCTCGAGGTAGTAGTGTTTGCCCGCCACCACGCTGGTCAGATTGATCGCGGCGCCGCCGGAGGTGGATGCCAGTTGCACCGCGGCCCCGGTCACGCTGGCGAAGTAGATGGTGGCATGGTTGATGCCGCCAATGGCCCCGCCTTCCAGGGTGACAAACAGCACCGGGTCGCCTGTCTTGATTTCGGGCGTGGTGTTGAGCGTGATGGTATCGGTGCCGGTATTCACGGCGCCGGCAGAGAAGTAGTAGCGCTGGCGCTCCGGGCGCAGGAGCACGGTGCCATTGAGCCCGGCCGGGACGAAGCGGCACGGGCCCCACAGATCGTGGCCGTTCATGGGCACGGCGGCAGGCTCGTTGCCGGGCCGCAGGCGGTAGACCTGCCCGCGCCCGCCATCGGTGCGCCACTCATCCACGGCCAGCAGGAAACACTGGTTGCCGACCTCATCCGTGCAGCGGCCGAAACCCAGCAGCGAATCAGCCGGCCAGGGCGCAATGGTGGGATCCGGCACGCGCGTAGCGGTCAGCGTGGCGGTGGTCGAGGCGCTGGCATTGGCCGTGAGCTTCAGCACCGTGCCGGAGGTCACTTCCAGCACGTATGTCCCCGCGGCGAAGGCGCTGTGGGTGATCGGCAGACCAGCCAGCCAACCGGCGGTGGAAGCTACGGTGACACTGGGACTGCCGGCCGTGGACGTGGCGGCGGTGCTGAGCGTGCCCCAAGTCCAGGACTGCCCCCAGTTGGGCCGCAGGATGGCGGGGCGGGTGGCGCACCGGCCATTGTCAAACGCCAGGTTCACCGCCTCGGCGGCCACGCCATCAGCCAGCAACTCGGGAGTGCGCCGGGTATCGACGTAGGTCCAACCCACGTCGCCATCCGTCAACTCGTTGGGGTCTGTGATTGGCATGTGGGTGGCGTGGCGTGGACTTCTTCAAACAACCCCACGCGCTGACCGTGGCACAGGAGGCAGTCCAGGCCAGCGCGGGGAGTTTGGGGATACCAGGCGGACGGCATGGCCTGGTGGCAATCGGGGCAGTAGGAATGGCCCAGCACGAAGCCCTCGGCCCGGTAATAGGCCTCCAGCGCGGCGCGACTGGACCAGTGCCGGGACATGTCACCGCGGGGTGAGTTCCTGCTCGGCCAGCGAACGCCAGGCCTGGGCGGTATCCTCATCCAAGTCCACCACGTCCTCCCACTTGATGCTCGGGCAGTGGAGGTGAAAGAGCTCGCGGGCCTTGGCTTCCACCTGCGCCGGCGTGCAGATAATTGCGGCCGGGCCCACCCGCTGGCCGATGGTGAGGTTGGCCACGCGCAACGTGTGGCCGTCCTGGGGCAGGAGTTCACCGGCGATTGCGTTGAAGAGGTTCTGGATCAGCGCGGCATGATCCCCCGGTCCGGAGGGGCCTTCGCCCTGCAGGACGATGGTCCATTGCGCCCGGGGCAGACTGGTGATCGGCGGGCCGTCATCCTCGGGCGCTTCCTCGGCCACGGCCGCGGGAGCGGCCTCACCCTTCTTGCCCTTGCGACGGGGTTTGCGGCTGGTGCTGTTGGTGCCGGTTGGCGGCAGGGCGGCGGCGTTGGTCGGGGGTGGGTTGGCGTGGCGGGTCTTGGCGGTGACGGCTTGTCGCGCCGTGGTCTGGCCCTCGGCCATCACGGCATCTTGGGCGGCGTGGCCGGTGGCGAAGTCCTCGTTGATTTCCGTCTTGGACAGCGAGACATCCGTGGAGATGGACGAGGCGACATCCGGCGCCGTGATGCTGTTGGACCCCTTGACGGTGGGGACCAGGTGATACTGGGTGCGGATGTAGCCGATGCGGAAGTGCGGGCTGCCACTGTCCGCCGTCTGGCTGACGTCGATCCCGACACAGGTGGTGGTGGCGCCGACGATGTCACCTTTGTCCCGCCGCACGCAGCCGGTGGCAAGGGCGCCGAGCGAGAGCGTGAGGAGCAGCGGCAGCAGCAGGCTCGGTCGACTGACCTTGGCCCGCGGCTTGGCGGCATCATTGCCCATGACATCCTCGGAGGTGACGTTGGTCTGGCGGCAGCGCATGAGGCCGAGACCGGCGGTCACGGCGGTGATGGTGGCGGACCAGTCAATGGGGTGGCCTTCGACGGCGTTCTTGGCGGCGGAGAGGAGGGCGATGCCGACGGTGATGAGGCCTGGCAAAACGGTCTGGGGGCATTTCATAGGTCGCTGGGGGTGGGGGGGATACGGTCAGTTTCGTCAGTGGGGCCGGTGGATTCGATCGTTACGGCGATCGCGCCGACAGGGCAGAGGCCCGCGATGGTCTGGACCTGCGGCAAATCGTTGGCGTGGGGCTGGTGGCTGCAAGTGGCTTTGCCCGTGCTGGCATCCCAGGAGAACCACGGATTGGCCGGGGTGATGCACCGGCCACAGGGGAGACCCTGACACTTGGCTTGGTCGACGGTGGTGGGCATTAGTATGACGTGGTGCTGGGCGGCTTGGGCCCGCGCAGGTTGAGAATGCTGGGCACGATCAGGTTGTTCGTGCGGTTGGAATCCCGGAGATGCGTCTCCCAGATGGTCATTTCCTCGCGGGACATGCAGGAGCGCACCGCGGCGTCAATTTCGTGCAGCTGCGTGGTGATCTGGGAGAAGAGCACGGCGAGGCGCCAGAGCGCGCTGGCCACCACGATGGCGACGGAAAGCATTGTCCAGAACTGCCCGATGGAGAGCAGGAAGCGGACGCGTTTGGCGTCCACGACTTGGTTGGCTTCCTCGCTCATCGGTCCCAGAGCACGCGGTTGGTCCCGATGATCTGGCCGATGCGTTGGCGCTCCGCCAGCGTCGTGTGCAGCCCGTCGTAGAGCTGCAACGTGTCATTGGGATTGGTGATGTTGGTCTGCATGTCCCAGAGGTAGTTCACCAGGTAAGGCTGGTTCGTGAACATGTTGCGCAGGGCCACGTTGTAGGAGAGCAGGTTGGCCGCTTTGCCCGCCGAGTAATTGGTGGCACTGGTGCCCAAGGGTGGACCGGTGATGCAATGGGTGACGTAGCCCAGGCTCCTGGCGTAGAGGTAGATGTTGGACACGGCGGTCACGGTGGCCGCTACGGTGCCGCCGTCACCGATGTCGTGGACGCCGAGGCAGATCATGGCATGCCCCTTGCGATTGGGCGTCCAGGGTCGGCGATGCCAGAGGGTGTTGGTGATGGCGCCCATTTGCGTGGCCGCCGTCCAGCCGCTGTAAGCGTGGTTGTGGATGCGCCAGTCAGCAGGCCAACCAGCGGCGTGCCAGATTTCGGCGGACCACTCCCGGGAGGGCCAGTTGGGTGAAATACTGGAGAACTCCGAAAGGGAATCGCCGATGACCACGATGTCGGTGACCGGCTCCAACATGCGCATGGCTTCGTCGATGCGCACGTTGTCGTTGCTGGTCATGGGCCGGTTGAAGACAAACCACCATTTGATCGTGCCGATGAACCAGTGGTTGTTGTCATCCCGGTAGCCGGCGGAAATGCGGGTGCAGTTGGCCTGGCAGTTTTGGTTGCCGGCGGTGTCGACCAGGCAGGAAAGCCCGTCGACGTAGGCCAGGATATTGGTGCCATCACTTTGCACGAACAGATTCCGTGTCTGCTCATCCAGCATATACGCTCCTTGTCCGATACCGGTCGCCCCGGAGTAACCGCGGGAGACCATGGGTAGAGACTGGGCATAACCAGAATCTCTTGTCCAGCCATATAAAGTGGCCGAATTGAACCCTAACTGCAGGCGACTGCCGGCGTTGTAGTTGTTGGCATGACTGTAGTTCCACAAGTAGCGGTACCCGGTCGCCTGGAAGTTGGTAGTGGAGGCGTAGGTGATGGCTACGCCGATGTAGGGGCCCACATTGGTTAAACCCCAGAATTCCAGACTCGACGGACTGGGGAAATAGTAACCGTTGGTCGTCTGGGTGACGTTGGTCCCGTAGCCGCGGTAGCCGAGCAGGCTGATGGGGTTGGTTCCGGGCAGGTTCCAGCCGGTGGGCAGCAACACCGCATCCACGAAGGACGTGGCGCCCAGGGTGTTGTAGAGATGGCTGAGGCAACCAGTAAGGCGGGCGGCCACGCCGTTGGCGTTGATGTTGGTGCCGCCGTTGGCGATCAGGTTGCCGGCGTAGGCCTGGACCAGGGTGGCGGCCTCGAAGTTGAACGGCAGGAGTTCGGTGGCGTTGGTCACCGGCCGGCTGCCGCCGTAGGAGGGTTGCGCCTGGCTGACGCGCTCCAATGCGAGGACCCCCAAACTAGTCCACAGCATCAGCCTAGTCCACAGCATCAGCCAGGCGCAAAAGCGATTGCGAAAGTTCATATCAGTGAAAGAGGATCCAGAGAGCGTCCGCGGTGTTGGAGGTGCTGCCGTAGATCTGGGCCAGCGTGAGGGAGCTACCCACCACGGCGTTCCACGAGATGCCGGTGACCATGCTGGGGTCTACCGGGTAACGGTTGTTCGCGTCCGTGGCGCTCACGCCCAGGAACACGGTGGCGGCGTTGTTGGCCGTGCGGGATTGCTGGGGCAGGATGGTGGCATGGCGGAACCGGCACTGCGCCACCATGCCGGTGGGCGTCACGCTGATGGTGTTCTTGGTGGGGGACGCCATGTCGATCGTGACGCTGGTCCCCGAGGCCGCCAGCACCTTGCGGCGGTTCGTGCCCGTGCTGGCGTAGAAGTCCGAGTCACCACCGATCAAGGTCACTTCATCGCCCACGCGCAACAGGTCGGCATACGCCGCGGCCACGGTGATGACCAACTGCCCCTGCAAGGTCGTTACGGCGGACGCGATGGGCAGATACCCCAACGGGTAGGCGGTGTTGAGGGCGCCGGGTTTCCAGTACCACGAGCGGGGCGTGGCCGGGTCCGTCCATTCGAGCACGTTACGGAGAACGGAAGAGTTCATGCTTTGAGGATCATGGGGCGATGTTGCGAGGCAGATTCGAGGGCGCGCAGTTCATCGCGCAGCAGCCGGCGGGCGGTGGAGATGAGGAGGGACTGCCGGTCGACGGCGTCACCATCGGAGGCGCCGAAGACGGCCGCCGCCATTTCCGGGACCACGTGCTCGAAGAGGGCGGGGAAATCCAAGCGCACCCAATAGACCGGGTCAGTGACGACATGGTTGGTATGGGGGTACACGCATTGGTAGTAATCACCCCGGTCAAGGGCGTAGACGGTGTCGCCCACCACGTAGGCCGTGGCGGCACTCCACTCGTTGCCCAGCAGGCGCGGCGGCTGGCGCCGGTAGGTCACCCAAACTTGGTTGGTCGGCGCGTCGAGCACGCGGATACCATCCGGATGCGGCTCGAAATTCAGTCGGACCGCGGTGTCCGACCAGGCGGGATCATCCGTGTGGACGTAGCGGACGGCATCGATGGGCGTGCAATCCTGCTCATCGAAACGGATGGTAGCCTGCCACTCGGTGAGGATACCCCAGCCGGTGCCGATGGGATCCACCTCCGGGTCTGGCTGCGTGACCGGCGTGGTCCAGGCCCGGAAGTAGCGGCCGGTGTAGCGACCGCGCACGACATCACCGGCCACGTAATCGACCGCGTCCCACACCTCTCCGGAGTAGGCGGGCTGGCACGGTGTCCACACGGCCGAGATGTCCGGGCTCAGGTTGGTTTCACCGGGCACGGCCGCGAGCAACTGGTAATAGGTGTCATCGACCAGGTTGTAGACCTCGGTGGGCTGTGTTTTGGTGCTGGCGGTGTAGTTGGTGGCGTTGTTGAACGGTGGGCGGAAGAAGCGGGGTTCGCTGGGGGTGAGCTCGGGCCACCAAGCCAGGCGCCAGACGGTGTGCAGGGCGCGGTTGATCCACAGCCGCAAGACGGCGTCTTCCTGCACGCCGGCGTTGAGTTCCGCCACCGCGAGCGCGGAGGTTGCTTGCAACACTTGGCTGTAGGGGACGCGGCGCATGCTCAGGTGTGGATCAACTGGCGGAGGTCATCGTTGTCCCGCCGGAGGCTCTTGAGGTTGCTCACGTCGGACCAGAAATCGGGATCCACCCGTTGCCACTGGAAATACAACTCGGGGGGCACCGAGAAGAGCTCGCGCACTTCCTCATCGGATTTGCGCTTGGCCCGGGGCAGATGCTGGGTGGCCTGCTGTTCGCGCCAGTGATTGACCGCGGCGCGGCGCACGATGGTGTTGATCTGCTGGCGCCGGCGCTCAAACACCTGGTGGACCCGACCGCCGGAGCGGGCCTCGCGCGCGATCCACTCGGTCAAGCTCATCTCCCGGCTCTGGCCGGTGTGCAGGCCGAACAGGTGGTTCAGATCATTCCGCACGGCGGCGCGCTGCGCGGGCGGCATGGGAGCCGGTCGAGC
>ERZ650304.165-NODE-165-length-41541-cov-9.589886_pt1 | contig 41541 bp, 46 predicted proteins | sample MGYA00376240_ERZ650304 | MGnify/ENA primary metagenome ERZ650304 (study PRJEB26733, sample SAMN07839271) | wastewater metagenome | biome: small river; feature: stream; material: water | place: USA: North Carolina | collected 2016-03-01 ... | reverse complement strand
ATGTACTTATTTATGGATTGGTGTTTTAGTGCGGTAGAGATTGTTCAAAATTTGAACAGTTGTAAAGCAGATGTACTTATTTATGGATTGGTGTTTTAGTGCGGTAGAGATTGTTCAAAATTTGAACAGTTGTAAACCTACTAAAACAAAATTGCATAATTAACATTATTATCTATATCGGCTATTGACATTTCGGTTAAAACAGTTATAATAGCAACCATAGTCCATGTAGTCATTGCACCACATATTAATTAATTTATTGAGTCAATAGCATAACAGCGTATTAGAGACACGCTGACCGCCCTGCTAGTGAATCAAACAAATCCGTGGTGCAATGACTACATGGGCTATATAAATAAAACCTGTAGGAAATGGAATGTGACGATAATAATACCTAAATCGATCTTTAATTTCTTTATCGGCTTATTCCAAATCCAATATAAGCGGGTCGAAATACGCGATTGAGCAATCTATACGGTACTACCGCATCGGATAAATTTATTTGAATCAACGCCTCACGACTGAGGTAATCGAAGAGAGATAAATAAGTCGACAAAATATACTGTAATATCATATTGTGCGAAATTTAAATCGTGGTAAAAAATAGCGTTTATATCTGGGATATAAATCAGTAGTGGATCAACGTAACATTACGAAACGATCTGAATCGTATAGGGCGAAAAAAGCATCATCGTCGAGAACTAAAATCGGGTAAACCTAATGTATTAAAGTGTTAACGTATTAAGAGAATGTACTAAAACCATGCTCTCCATAATGTGCCAAGTGAAGATATTTGAACCATTAGCAGTAGAGCGTATCGGGATGAAATTTATTCAAACCAAATAATGACAACTGGAACAAATAATGAAACACAAAGCAACTTTGGCTAATTGTATTGATAAGACAGATCAGGGCTACCATATGTACACGGCCTAGCCCATAGAAACAAATCTACTGAATGAATTAGATGTTTCAACATGAAACGAGTTTATTGAATGCGTCAAGAAGCGCAACAAATGAATCACCAAAAACCTAACGAGTTAATTACTTGAAGATGTTAAATCGCATATAGATAACGGATTAAGCAACGAAAAACTTAAATCGTTGTGAGATAATGTATCAAATAACGGGAAACTGAACCGCGTAAAGATACTGGTTTTTAACGGCTTTAATAATGTGAACTGAGAAACCTAAATCAGGCGATATAACCGCAGCATAATCGAAAACTGAAAGCACTACAACCTAATGTAACACTTTTCATTAATTAAATCGAGTACAGGAAATGCGTTACCATTCATTACCTAAGCCAAAATCAGAAAATGTGTTTTTATTAAAGTACTAAATCGAAATTAAGGAACGTGGTGTTATAAACGACTAGAATCAACAATTCACAGCGTGTTATTATAGCTTATTGTAAATCATATTGGCGCTAAACGTGTCGCAAAATGAATGGAAATATTTACAAAAAACTTTACGGATTGTAACATAAAGTGTATCTTTACAAAAAATTAGACTATTTACTAATAGATGAAAGTAATTCACAAATCATATAAGTTTAAAATTGCCCCTGATAATGAGCAAAAAGAACTTCCGCATCTATTTTTTTATCAAAAATTTAGGGGGAAGCAAGTCGTAGAAAGTGAATTGTGGATCAGTGATTTCTAAAACTCACTAAACAACCAATTATTAAGATTAACTAACCATTTTTTATTAGTGAGTTCAAAAATGAAAAGTACAACAACTGATTTATGCAGGTTGTGCTCAATCGTAAAAAACAGACATATAAACGGAATTGCCGATAAACCAATTTATGAAACGCCCAATTACATAGTAATTCCTTCAATTGGGGCTTTTATAGATGGGTGGGTAATGATTGTTCCCAGAAAACATGTATATGACATGTCGAAACTGTATGAAGATGATGAATTCTCAAGATTAGCCCTAAAAATTTATAAATATATTGAGGAAAAATTTGGTCGGCCAGTAATGTTTGAACATGGTGCATCATATAGCGGCTCTCCAACAGGATGCGGCGTTGATCATGCTCATTTTCATTTCGTCCCATTTGTTGAATCTCTATTAGAAGATTTAAAAGAGACTAGGTTACTGTGGCAAAAATGCATCGCAAGTGAAATTACCAATAAATCAACTGGCCGAGACTACCTCTTTTATAGTGAAACACCACCAACTCTTAGCAAGATTAATGGATATTTACACATAGTTGATAGACCAGTTTCTCAATTCTTTAGAAAAATATTGGCAAGGAAAACAGGAAATGAACTTATTAGCGACTACAAGAATTTTCCCCTTCTTGAAAAAACCCATCGAACAGCACTAGTGCTGCAAGACCTGAGCTAGTTTCTGGAATAAATTCGATGAGCACGACGCAGGCAACAACAAGGCCGACCTCGGGTTGGTGCTTGACATAATGATTACAACGGTTTCCGCGTGAAAAACATACTAATATTAATAGGATAACAAAATGTCAGATGATAAAACATATATCCCCCCAACCACGGTTAATAACCCTATCCGGGTAAGCTCAGTGGCGGCTATGTCACACGACACTGCAACGGCTTTCCGCTCGGATGTACAATCGGCTAACTCCCAGTTAATCGACCAGATTAACTCGCTAAAAGCCGAAGTGTCATCGCTGCGGACGAAGAACCATTTACTCGGTGTATCAGTAGCCGATCTGCATTCGGTATTACAAATGGTTTATGACAACCAGAATGTACATGCCTTTCCAGCAGAGCTACGTGATAAAATTAGTCGTGTGTTGATTGAATGCAGACCTTAATGGTTGTTCAAAAATTGAACAGATGTAAACTTATATGGCCTTAACAAGAGAACAACAAGAAATATTCGCGCAGATCGCGCAAACAAGTTTACCGATTTATTCGGAAAGTTTCTTGAAGATACGTACAAAAACAGGGGCGATTGCCCCTTTTGTACTTAATAAGGCGCAATTGTACGCGCATAATGTAATAGAGAACCAGATACTTACAACCGGTATGGTTAGAGCGGTTGTTTTAAAAGGGCGGCAACAGGGGTTGTCTACTTACATTTCGGGTAGGTTTTATCGGAATACGTCAACTTACCCCGGCAAGCGCACGTACATATTAACGCATGAACAGGCCGCGTCGGATAACTTGTTTAATATGGCCAAGCGCTACCACGATAATTTCCCTGAAGAATTGCGCCCGACGTTAGGCGCTATGAACGCTAAAGAGTTAGTGTTTTCGGAATTAGATTCGGGCTATAAAGTAGCAACGGCGGGGAACAAAGGTGCGGGTAGATCGGATACGGCGCAGTATGTGCACGGTTCGGAGGTTGCGTTTTACCCGAATGCGGTAGAACATATAGCAGGTATATTGCAGACCGTACCATTGATGCCTGGTACTGAGATTATTATTGAGAGTACCGCGAATGGAATTGGTAATGTGTACCATTCATTATGGCAACAAGCCACGGCTGGGGTAGGTGGTTGGGTGCCCATATTCATACCGTGGTACTGGACGGATGAATATGCGTTGCCCGAAGGTACGCCAGGTGTTACGGTTACTTCAGAGGATATGGAATACGGTAGGTTACACGGCTTATCGATAGAGCAATTGACTTGGCGCAGGCGTAAGATCGATGAGATGCAAAGTGAATTGCTGTTTATGCAGGAATACCCTACTACACCGGCTGAAGCATTCGAGACTTCGGGAGAGAATAGTTTCATGTCATCAGAACCGGTATTAAGAGCTAGAAAAGGTAAAATATCGGACACTGACAATTTTGGGCCGAAAGTGCTAGGGGTAGACCCGGCTAGATCAGGGCTAGATAGAACGGTAATATATTTACGGATAGGTAGAAAAGCGGTTAGATTATCGTCGATTAATGGGAACGATACGATGACGACAGTGGGTCGGGTGCTCGGTTACATTAAGCAATATCAACCTCATGCCGTGTTTATAGACCAGGGTGGTATCGGCGCGGGAATCGTGGATAGGTTAAGAGAGTTAGGATACCACACGGTCAGAGGGGTAGATTTTGGTAGTAAGCCGTTGAATGATAAGGTGTACACCAATAAAAGGAATGAGATGTGGTTTATGATGAAAGAATGGATCATGAACCAACCTTGCCAGATTCCTGATGATGAGTCATTGCAAGAGGATTTAACGGGTTTATTGATCGCGCGGTATGATAGCCACAATCGCGCGGTTTTAGAATCGAAAGATGAGTTTAGGAAACGGTTCCATCGATCGCCGGATAATGGCGACGCGCTAGCGTTGACCTTCGCTTTCCCAGTAGTCGATTATGATATGGAAAGACGGCTAGAACGTATTTCAAGTAACGAGCAGTTTGAAGATTATGATCAGGTTTCAGTACCAGGTATGGGCTATTAATATGAAATCAACTAAGAGATTAGCATACGAGAACGAGCAAAAACAAACTAAAACAGACGGGCATTCGTACAATAAAAGAGTGCTACACTGGCGGTATTGCAGCGGATGCGGCCATGTTCTATTGAACAATGAAGCATCTAGGATTACTTCACAAAAACCCTGCGTATAGAACTAAAACCCCGCCATCATAATTTGGTAATGAAATTATTTTCATTACCAAAGTCTTGCTATTAAGTTAGTCTATTGATACTATTGACTTTCTGAAAAATTTCATATAAGGAGTGGTCGTAGTATGGCTACTAGAATCCCTACAACCAGTGAGATAAACGTCGATAATTCATTGGTCAGTGTTACATGGACAGGTTTATTAAATGGTGATGATGGTACGCCCATATCGGCGGCGGAATTCGCAGATCGGTCGATCCATTTTTTCGGTACATTTGGTGTTGGTGGTACGATCATATTAGAAGGTTCTAATGAAGCGGTACCAACTAATTGGGCGCCATTGGCCGACCCGCAAGGAACGGCTATTTCAAAAACACAAATTGCTGTTGAGCAATTGTTGGAATTAACTAGATGGGTACGCCCCCGCGTAACGGCTGGGGACGGTACTACTTCATTATCGGCGGTTATGTTGATACGCCGCGCTAATAGTTTACGTACGTAAGGGGTTTAATCATGAGTAAAGGCGAAACAGCAGCAGAAGCCATTCTCCGAATAGTCAAGCAGAATGAGCAGCTCATGGCTGCGGCTGAAATACTTAGGGAGTATGGCTCGTTTGAGAATGCGGTAGTTGAGAGTAAGAAACGATTGGACGCGATGCAGATAGAAGAATCATCGGTTCGTAAAGCGCTTGATGAGTTCATGACATCTAGCGAACAATACAAAGCTGATGCCTTATTGGAAATAACCAATGCTAAAGCTGAAGCCAAACGGCTTACCGACAAGGCTAAAGAAAAAGCAGCCAGTATTGAAGAAGCGGCTGAAAATGAGGCTAAAGCTAAAATAGAAGCGGCGGAAAATCATTTAGCTAATATATTAGCGGATAATGAAAGTAGGGTTAAGGCGCTTAAGGATTTGGCCACGGAGCGCGAGAATTCAGTTAAAGCATTAGACGGCGCGATAACGGCTAAACAAGCTGAATTGGACGAGCTGGAGAAGAAATTGGCTAAGGTCAACGCGCAGATCAGTAAACTTGCTAGCGTTACCACCGAGGAGGTTTAGATGTCTAAAGGTAATACGTTTGAGAACGATATTCTTAAATTGGTGTTCAACGCCACGGCTATTGCTAACATAGCGGATAACGCTGCGTCGTCTCCTCTTACCAACTTGTATGTGAGTTTACACACAGCAGATCCTGGCGAGGCAGGCGATCAAACAACCAGTGAGGTTGCATACACATCTTACGCAAGGGTAGCAGTTGCTCGTACTACAGGTGGATGGACGGTAACAGGTAATAGTGTAAGTCCAGTTGCTAATATTTCATTCCCGGCTGGAACAGGTGGCTCCGGTACGGCGACTCACGCATCAGTGGGCACATTGACTTCCGGCGCAGGAAAAATTTTATACAAAGGAACTGTTACTCCTAATATTGTATGTGGTAACGGCATAACGCCGGTATTGACGACCGCATCGACTGTAACTGAGGATTAGTAAATGACTATCGCAACAGTTGATGACGCGATATTAGGAATACAACCGTTTGAGTATTTCCACAAAGTACTATCACCGGCTACGGTAATCGCCAGGCCTTATACCCCATTTTATTTAGCGGGTATACCCGGCCCAGCAGTAGCACCTTCGCCTGGGGTAGCTGGGGCGGCGTTAACTAGCTACGCAGGCCAGATACCGTTTCCAGCAGCCGTAGGTGGGGAGACAATTCATTTAGCTGGGTTTTCTGGTGGTAGTAGTGCTCAGTCAGGTACATTATTGTTATGTGATCGGTTGTGGCATAACAGTGGCCTGTCGGTTACGTTAAACACTTCGCAAACGGTGAATAGCGTCACTTTCCCGGCACGGGACGATGACGGTAGCACCAATGGCGCGGGGGTTTATATCGGTCTTGAAGTTAGTACCGGAATGGGGGTGGGTACTCCAACACTATCTATAGGCTACACTAATTCAGCAGGAACAGCGGGGCGAAGTGCCAATAACATACAATTGGTTGTTGCGTCCAGCGCGATAGGAACGTTTTATCAGTTTGGATTGCAAGCAGGTGATGTTGGGGTTAGGTCTATTCAGACTTATCAGCAAACAGCTACAATGACGTCTGGGGTGCATCATTTAGTAGCGTATAGAATATTAGCAATGGTGGAAATGATTAATGCGGCGGTAGTGGAACAATTGACGTTGCTAACCTCAGCTATGCCGAGAGTTTATGATAACACGGTGCCATTTCTCATATTCATTCCCAATACCACCGCGGCTACTTCGATATTCGGTAGTGCTGTTTTTACACAAAGATAATTATGACTTGGTATAAATACGATGATTATGGTTGGTATATAGGTGAATTAGAAGCGGGCAGCACGGATACCAGTAGGGCTACTGAACTGGCGCCTCAATCACTATCCACTGATGCTGAAGTAGGGCAGCTAAGATCGATATTTTTTGGCACGCATTGGGTGTTATTACCTTACACCATACCAGTAGAACCGCCTGAAGATTTGACTGTGCATAAGTCTGCTAAAAAAGACGAGCTTTATAATGAATTGCAGTCTGCGCTAGAATCACCGATTGACTACTTAGGCAATACTTTCCCAACGGATAATTCGGCGGTTAGCATGTTGACAAGTATTATGGCGTTAGAACGGTTACCTGTTAATTGTTTTTGGTGGACAGTTAATAAGCTGCCTATACCCGTTGAATCAATGGATTTTATTTATGGGTTATCGGGCGCAATAGCCGATAGATCGGCGGGGTACTATAATAAATTAGTCATGTTGTCAGTGAAAGTTGAACAGGCCACTACGCACGATGAAATAGATGATATAAAGTGGAGTAGCTAAGAATGGCCATAACCACGTTAGCCGGTATTCGTAGTGGGCTAGTAATGCCGACTAATTACAGTAAGAACGCAGGGTTTGCGGCAACGGTAGCGGGTAGATGTCAGTCTAGTTTTTACTTAGCAGCCGGTATAACACCGGTAGCAGCAGCACCTACGCCAGGGTTAGCAGGGGAGGCGTTAACTAGCTATGCTGGGCAGATACAAATACCCAGCGCTTCCAATACAACTTACTTAGCCGGTGGTAGTATTTATAATGGCGTAGCAGGTGCCCGTGGTATTTATATGTTATGCGATCGGTTGTGGCATAACAGCGGGTTTACTATAACACTAGGCGGTGCAGCACAAACGGTTAATAGCGTCGCTTGGCCAGCCAGGGATAAGAACAATTCCACTAATGGCGAAGGTGTATATATAGGGGTAGAGGTTAGCACCGCTACGGGCGCGGGAACGCCGACGCTATCAATGAGTTATACCAACTCGGCGGGCACAGCAGGTAGAACATCGTCTAATATAATATTAACCTCAGCCTCATCAAATATAGGCTCTTTTTACACACTCGGATTACAAGCTGGAGATGTGGGGGTGCAATCAGTTCAATCGTTTACTTTATCCGCTACCTGGACATCTGGCGTCATACATTTAGTGGCATTTAGGCCGATCGCCATCTATAACACTAGGGCGGACGGGTTAGGCGGTAATGAGTTAGATTACTTACATAACGGATTAATACCTTTGCATGATAATATCGTGCCGTTTTTACTATATCAAGGCGGGGTCACTCCGCCTAGGCCCCAAATGCGCTTTAAATGGGCGCAGGGTTAATAAATGACTTTAGACGCGATAGGCACTAAAACTAAAGGTATAGCGCAGCAATGGGCGTCGCATCAGCCCAAATCTAATTGGTTTTTACCCGCGCTAGAAAACGATAATGTCGTAGCAGAAACGGCTTATGACACCTATTTATTTGGCGCGGCAAGCGGCGGCACATCAGACGCAGTATTAGATTCAGCCGGTATAGCTATTGCAGCGTTCACAGGCAGCGCAACGGCTAACTCAGTGTTAGCGTCGAACGGCGTATCGACTAATAGTTTTGTAGGTTTAGCGATAAAACCAGCGGTGTTTGCATCGGATGGCGTATCAACTAATAGTTTTGTTGGCCAGGCAACTAAAACCGGGGTTTTTGCGTCAGATGGCGTATCAACTAATAGTTTTGTAGGCAGCGCTACATTTTCAGCCGTATTAGCAGCTACTGGGGTAGCTGTAGGCAGTTTTGTAGGCGCGGCTACCGTAGAAGGTGTGCTGAATGGCGGCGGCGTTGCCGCAGCAGATTTTATAGGTGATACCTTAGGAACCAATGCAACGTTTACTTCAAATGGTGTAGCTGCAGCAGCCTTTGTAGGTGAAGCACTTAAACTTGCAACGTTTGCTTCAAGCGGTGTGTCAGCCAATAATTTTGTGGGGCAAGGTATCGCCCCAGCAATATTTGCATCAGATGGTGTTTCTACAGTACAATTCCTCGCAATATCAACGGCTAATGCCGTATGGAACGCTAGCGCTACTAGCAATGCTAACTGGGTGGCATTAAATGGCGGGGCAGCGGGCGATGCAACAGGCGGTGAATACATTATATTTAATCGTAAAAGAGCGAGAAGATGATGGAACAATTTAGCGATGAATTACCTAATATGGAAGATTTGAAGGAGTTCATCGAGGATGAAACGCCCTCTGATGTAGAAAAGATCGAGGCGTTGACCAAAGTATTATCAGCCGTTAAAAAAGCGGATAAACAGTCGCAAATGGAAGCTATCGCGCGGTTGATAGCTGATCGTAGGGATGCCGCCGTTAACGGCAAAGCAGAAAGTGGCGTTGAAGCTAGAATGTTAGAAGATTTAGCGTTCTACAACGGTGAAGATGAAATAGCATCAACATCGGCTGAGTACACTAAATCCAGGGGCGTGTCAGGTAATTTGATGAGCAACGACAACCGCTCCGTTGACCAAACTAAATGCACAGAATTCTTTAATATAACTCGGCCTTTTACCGACGCGGCTACCGCGCGTATGGGCGATATATTGCTACCGGCGGGTGATTGGAATTTTAGTATAAAAGCTACTCCTGTACCTGACCTCATTATTTATAAAGACAGCGCTACGCCTGTAAAAGATGAATTAGGTAATCCAGTTAATAATCCTGACACCGGCGCGCAAGCTGTAGTTGGGGACTTTATAAATCAAGAAATACTTATCGCTGATGAAAAAGCTAAAAAAGCTGAGCTACGCATCAGGGATCAGTTAATAGAGACTAATTTTCACGCGGAATGTAGGAAAATTATTGAGGATGCGGGTAAACTAGGAACCGGTATTCTTAAAGGCCCGATTCCTAGGCGTGTTCAAACTTTGACCAAAACACCTGAAGGTGTTACCCAAATAACCTATAAAATAGCACCTGCGTCTGAGCGGGTATCCCCATTCAATTTCTTCCCTGATCCTAATTGTGGTAATAATATAAGCGACGGTAGTTATGTTTTTGAGCGTGACTACATGACGGCTAGACAATTGAAGGAACTAAGAGATTCTCCCGGATACTTGGCCGAGGAAATCGATAACATATTGGAACAAGGCCCAGGTAAAGTCTGCTTGACGCAAGAGTCCTTGGCCGTTGGACGTAAAACTTTAGATGATGACCGCTACGAAATATGGTATTACACCGGCGATATTAAAATTTCTGAGCTTGCGATGTATGATCAGAACGTAGAGTTCAAAGAAGAATCTGAAGATTATTTCGTATCAGCTACTTTCGTATTAGTCAATGACACTATTATCAAAGCTAACGTAAATCCGTTTACTTTGGCTGGCGATTTACCTTATGACGTATTCCCTTGGCAGCGTGTAGAAGGGTCTTGTTGGGGCGTTGGCGTCGCTAGACATGGTAGAGTGCCACAAAAGATGTTATTGGCCGGTGCACGGGCGTTAATGGATAATATGGCGTTATCGGTAGCACCTATCATCGGCATAAACCGCGCGGCGCTGATCCCCGCCAATAATAGCTGGGCGTTACGAGGCGGTAAGTTATTTTATACTAGAGAAGGCTCTGATGTTAAAGCGGTTAGCGACGCTATTACGGCGGTAAGCATACCTTCGCACCAAGAAGAAATAACTGGAATTATTCAGTTAGCATTGAAGATGATGGAGGATTCTACCGGTGTAACGTTCTTACTGCAAGGGCAACAAGGTGCAGCGCCGGACACCGTAGGTGGAATGCAGTTAGTCCATCAGAACGCGACAGCGTTCTTACGTCGGGTAGCACGTTTATACGATGAGCACATAACAGAGCCGCATATTCGTAGGTACTATGCCAATTTACTTAAAACCGGCGAAGAGGAAGAGATTGGCGATGCCCGTATTGAAGCTGTGGGGTCGTCAGCGCTAGTAGAACGCGAAGTGCAGTTGTTACAATTACAACAAATGCTACAGATGACGGCTGATCCTGAGTTCCAAATATCCAAGAAGAAACTAGCAGCAGAAATGTTGCGCTTGTGGAAGTACGATCCGAGCAAGTTTATGATGGATTCTAAAGAACTAGAAGCGCTGCAAAGTCAAACACCGCCGCCTGATCCTACGATTGAGGCTGCTAGAATACGTACTGAAGGCGAGTTACAAGTGGCTCAGATTAAGACTGAAGCTCAGTTGGAAAAAGTTCGTAAAGACACTGATCGCGATTTATTGTATGCTCAAGGCGTAGAACAACGTAATGAAATGACACATGAACTACGTATATCAGAGTTGCAATTGAAACGAGAGCTAGCTATACTTGAATATGCTAACAAATATAACATGCAACTTGAGGATATTAAAGCTAAATTGGCGTCTGATAGTATGAAATTACAAGTACAAAAAGAATTATCGGCGATCAATAAAGAGATGCCACAAGTAATAAGTCCGCCTTCGGAGCCGAAGGGCAGGGCTGACGAAGGAAAATCATTCAGTGAATGAAGATAGCACACGGCTTGATTTTAGCCTCGATAATTTAGAATCTAGCTCGGCATTATGGCTGAAGCTAAAAGAACAGTTAGAATGGCAGCTAAAATGCCTCCGAGAACGTAATGACAACGTAGATATGGACGCTACGGAAACGGCTTACTTACGGGGGCAGATTAAGCAAATTAAAGATTTTTTAACCCTTGATATTGACCGAAAGGCCATAAACGACGATGAGTGAGAACAATACTGAAGTAGTAGAAAAAAGCGAAGATGAGTTATTTAACGAAGCATTATTAAGTGAACTGAAAGGTGAAGAACCCCCGGTTGAAGAACCAAAACCTATAGTTGACAGTGAACCTGCCATCGAAGTAGAGGAACCAGAAGCTGGAGAACCTGAACCGATTGCGAATGCTAGAACCGAAATAATTCCTGGTTACACGGCTGATGAGTTGGCCAATGCGCTAGGCGGTATCGGTAAACTGCAGAAAGCAATTGATACCACGAACGGTACTTACGGGCAGAAATTAGCTCAATTGACTGTTGCAGTGGAGCAGTTACTTAAGAAGGCGGAAGTACAGCCTAAGTTAGTCATGCCAAAATTAAAATTGGATAAGCTAAAAGAAGCTGAATATACCGAACTCGCTGAACTACTTGAGAATTCGTTCGATGAATCGTTTAGGGAAGTTACTGAAGTTCCGCAGCCTAAAGCTGAAATAGATATTTCACAATACGAGGAAAAGTTACAAGCTCGCATTAGTGAATTTGAAGCAGCACAACGCAAGCGTGAACAAGAGCTGGAGTTGAAATTGCTGAAAAAGGCGCATCCAGATTTCGCGGAAGTAGCCGGGTATTCGGTTAACGAATTAGGTATGGTTGTTTGGAATAACTTAGATTTCGGTGTTTGGGCGGCTTCCGCATTAAACGCTGACGATCAGAAAGGGTTATTGACAAGCGATGACGCTGGGTTCTTATCGGATGTTCTGACTAGGTACAAGGAATCTAAAGAAGCAGCCCAAGCAGCAGAGGAAACACCTGCTCCTAAAAATAAAGAAGCAGCTATTATGACGAATGCTATAAAACCCAAAGGATTACCGGTTACAACCAGAAATGGCGGTAAAACTGATGAGGAATTATTTCAAGAAGCGTTGTATAAAGAGCTGCGAAGTTAATTAAATTTATATCTATAGGAGTTTTATAAATGGCACTTCAGACATTTACCCTAACACCTCAGCGCGTAGGTGTAATACTTGGTCGTATTCTCAAACATGCTATGCCGAAGATAGTTCTCGGTACGGTAGGGGTTAACGACGATTTTCAGAAAAACAAAGGTGATACGGTTAAATATCGTAGATTCTTGCAGAAAGGTTCTACAGCCGCCCAGCCTAATCGTTTTTTTCAAGACGGATCAGGTGATCGTGCATCGCAATACGCACTTGATCATTTGACATCTGATGGTGTTACTTCTAACGCAGAAACCATCCTGGTTCAAGACATCACGGCTCAGTTAAACCAATACAACGTGTTGTACGGTTACACTGATCGTACTTTCGATCTGTATGAAGACGACATTCCAAAACAAATGACAGAACTGGTTGGTGAACGTTCCGGTTTGATTTGTGAAATGGCATTGTTTGCTACATTGAAAGCGTCTACCAACAAAATTTTTGCTGGCGGAACTTCTCGCGGTACCGTATCGGCTACTTTGACGTTGAATAATTTACGTCGTGCAGCACGTGACTTACATGCTAACCACGCAGAAACCGTGTCAAATATGACTCGTAAACTACCGGCAGGAAACTATGGCACCGCACCAGTAGGTGTATGCTACCCAGTATTCTGTAGCACTGACCTAATTCCTGATCTTCGCGAATTACCTGGTTTCGTCCCAGTTGAAGAGTATGGTAACCCAGCAGGTGCAGTTGAAAATGAAGTTGGAAAATGTGAATCTTTCCGTTTCATTTGCAGTCCTGAGTTAGTAGAAATTCAAGATGCAGGCGCGGCAGTAGCCGGATCAGTTCCTCCATTAAAATCAACCACGGGTACTTCAGCCGACGTTTACCAAGTAATCATCGGGTCTAAGGATGCTTGGGGGCACATCGGATTGAACATGGATAGAAAATCTGTAACGGCTATTACCCCAGGGCAGATCGATAAAGCCGATCCGCAAGGGCAACGTGGTTATGTAGGAACTAAGTTTTATTACAACGCAGTTATCCTTAACAACCTGCAAATGAAAGTGATCGAAGTTGCTACTCGCTCTTTAGCTTAATTGTTAATTAACCCATAGGAGAAATTAACATGAGAGCTTTAACAGTAACAGCTAATTCACTTAGTGATAAACGTGATGGGTATGAGTTACAACGTGTACTGCAAGACGTATATAACCGTATGCGTAGCGTTATGCTTACAACGGCGGGTTTGGTAATTAAAGCAGGAGCATCTCCAATCGCTAAAACAGGCGCTTCTATTACTTACTATACAGCCGAAGGTGTTACACGTTCTATTGCGGCTAGTACAGATATGCCCGCCTTCACTGGTACAGTAGCTAATGCACTATTTTGTCCATACGTTTTTAGTGTGGATAAAGCAGGTACTACCTACGTACAACAAGGTACGGCGGGTGCATCACTACAAGGTATGAAATACCCTGAATTAGATCCTACACGGGCCACAATCGGTATAGTAATTATCAACCCTACAGTAGGTACGTTCACGGGCGGTGTTAGCGCGCTAGATAGTACAGCGGCTAACGCTATTTATATCAGCCCGATCGGGGCTTTCGATCCATCGGCTACAGTTTAAATTTATAGGAGATTATATGGAAACAGTTGATATTCGTGGGGCTAACTTCTGCACTAGCAAAGCTACAGCAGCAGCAGGTACAACCACAACCTTTAGTACTACCGGTGCTACTTTGTATTGCATTCGTGGAAAAGCATTTTCTACCAATGCAGCATCTAACGCGGCTACACCCACCACAGATGCAATAACAGGTACTACTTTCGTACCCATTACGGCTAACAAAGGCGGTGTGTTTGTGCTATGTTATGACGGTTCTTCAGCTACTGCAGCTACCGCTATCAAGGTAGTTCAAGGCACGATTGAAGATTTGAATGGTGAGGCAGCGGGCGCGTCAGCAGCCTTCCTTAACGGATTGCCTGAATTCCCAGCAGTACCTGACACTTTGACACCATTTGCGTATTTAGTTGTTAAAGTAGGGGCGTCTGGTGCAACTTGGACTTTTGGTTCAAGTAACTTAGCTGGCCCACCCGCTAATACGGCTATTACATTTACTGACGTTATGGTGCTACCAGATCGTCCGCAACCGTAATTGATTAATTATGAAGGTAGTTTTATACTACCTTCATAAAACTTGCGGGTTGATAGGAGCTCATATAAATGGAAAATTTAGGAGTAAAACATGGGAACAAAAACAGCTATAGAAACAAAAGACACAACAGCAGGTATTGATTTAGTAAGAGAATTTGCACCGGATAACGAAGTAATCGCCGATCCTATTGAGCTTAACACTAGATTCTTAGCACCTGGCACTAAAGGCGGGGATTTATATAGTAAAGAAATAGCGTTTATGGAAGAAAAAGTAACATTCATGATCGCAGAAACCACCGATAAAACGGCAGAAATAGTAGTATCCGTATCGGTTAATTGTGAGACTAAGTTACTTGAACGTGGTAAGCCGTACACTTTGCCGCGTAAGTTTTTAAATGCACTTATCGCTAGAAAAGGTGAAGTAGCGACCGAGAATTATAAAGATAAAGATGGGGTGGATCAGACGCGCACAAGAATTAAGTACATGCCAGTCCATGCGATAACGGTGCTGGATGATCCGTCTGGTGCTAATGGTAGAGCCTGGTTCGAATGGCAATGTAGAAACGCTTAAATATTATGAATTATTTACAATTGGTACAACGGGCGGGTTTGGAAGTTGGCGCATCAGGTTCTATAACGGATGTAAGCGCGGCAACGGGTGAATTTTTACGGATTACCAATTGGATAAATCAAGCATGGCTTGAACTCCAAATGGAACATAATGATTGGTTGTTCATGCGTAAGAGTGCAACTTTTAGTACTATAGCAGGTGATGGCGATTACGATATAACCGCCGCGCCCATATCTATAGCAGATTTTAGCGGCGATTACGTTACTAATTCATTTCGGCTTTATGACAATATTGGGGATGAACAGTATTTAATTCAAATGGATTATGATAGTTTTCGCGATCAATGGTTATTTGGCTCCAATAGAACTTCTCAAAGTAGACCACAATTCATTGCGGTAGCGCCGGATAAGAAGTTACTATTGGCGCAATTGCCTGATAAAGTTTATACCGTAGTATTCGATTATTTTAGTGTCCCTACGCTAATGACGGTTGCCAATAACTCGGTTCCAACAGGATTACCCGATAGATTTCATATGGCGCTAGTTTATAAAGTAATGGAATGGTATGCTTCGTACGAAAACGCACCTGAAGTAGCCACTAGAGGTTCTATGTATTATTCATTCCAATTGGATTCTCTACGGCAAAATCAACTGCCACCGGTAATCATAGAAGCAGGATTCATTTAAATGTCAACACCAAATGTAGATGTAGTACCGTTGCAAGGTGGAGTAGATCAGGTAACTACGCCTATATTGGTACAACCCGGTAAACTATTATCGGCATCTAATTACGAACCCGACATATTCGGCGGATACGCAAGAATGAAGGGAATAGAAAGGTTTGATGGTAGACAATCCCCGACCGACGCACCATATTATGTCATGGACGCTAATATAACGGGAACTTTGGTCGTAGGTGACACCGTAACGGGCAACACTTCGACGGCAACAGGTAAAGTAATTTACATCGATCTTACTACAACCCCGGACACTGTGGTTGTTACTAGAGTTACAGGTACATTTGGTGTTGAAGATATTTTAGTTGGCGTTTCTACCGTTGGTAGCATAACCGCGACCATTTATCAGGGTGCCAGCAGCACCGCGGAGCATTCCTTGTACAAAGCGCTAACGGCGGCTGAATACCGTCCAGACATAACCGCTGTACCAGGGGAAGGCGCGGTCAGAGGTGTTTGGGAATATAAGAACGATATTTATGCGTTTAGAAATAATGTAGGTTCTACCGAGTGCAGGATGTATAAAGCTACTACAGGTGGTTGGACTCAAATAACATTTGGTAAGGAACTACAATTCGATGCAGCCGTTGGTGAAATATCTGAGGGGCAAACCGTTACCGGGTTATCGTCAGGGGCTACAGGAGTTGTACAACGTGCGCTGTTACGCACTGGAACGTGGACTTCAGCAGGCGTTGGGACGTTATTCTTCGACACAATCACCGGCACTTTCACTGACAATGAAGCGGTTCAAGTAGGCGGCGTAACTAAGGTTACGGCTAATGGCGCTAGCACTACCGTAACTTTAGCCCCAAATGGTAAATTTGATTTTGATAATTACAATTTCTTTGCCAGCGCGGATAAACTGCGAATGTATTTTGCAGATGGTCAAAATTATTGTCATGAATTTGACGGGACACGAATCGTACCGATTAGAACCGGATTAGCAGATGACAAACCCAAATTCGTAAAAGGGCATAGAAGCCATTTATTTATCGGTATTCAAAGCTCACTACAGTATTCAGGTATAGGCAATCCTTATTCTTGGACAGCTTTAACAGGCGCAGCAGAATTAGGTTTAGGTGACACCATAACCGGCATAAAACCGCAACGGGGTGACGCTACAACTGGATCGTTGTTAGCTACAACTGAAAACAAAACTTATATTTTATACGGTACATCATCGGCAGACTTTAAGTTAGTTTTATATTCGGATAACACAGGCGCTTACCCTTACACCATACAGAATATAGCACATGCGTATTACTTAGATTCTAAAGGCATTACACAGTTGATGGCATCGCAGAACTTCGGCGATTTTCAAGCAGGGATTATGTCTCAAGCCGTTCAACCTACAATGGACGAAAAGCGTAATCTAGCAGCGGCTAGCTGCACCGTTCGTAGTAAGAACCAATATCGAGTGTTTTACTCGGATGGAACAGGTATGATAATGCAGATATTACCAACTGATAGCGGTAATATCGTAGCAGGCGGTTTGATGCCGTTTGATTATAGCCCCATAACCAATATGAACACCGTAGTTTCTTACGTATCGGATACGGGGCAAGAGCGGATATTTGCAGGCGGTGCTAACGGGTACGTCTATGAATTGGACAAAGGTACAAGTTTAGATGGCAGTGATATTGACGCGCATATTCTGCTAACATTTAATTACATGAAGTCACCGTATATTCGTAAGCGTTACCGGAGAATTGTGATACAGTTTAGGGCATCTGGTACAATCGATGTTGACATCGGTTACGATTTGGCGTATGGGCGCGTGGAGCACGGCATTCCAAATAGCACGAATGTAGTAGGTGGTGGTTTTTGGGATTCGTTCACTTGGGATAATTTCACGTGGGACGCGGCGTATTTACAGGAATTCAACGTGGACACGCCAGGTGTTGGCGAAAACATATCGGTCTTGATAAAAGGCAATAGCAACCAGGATGATACGTTTACGATCCATACTGTTATAACAAACTATAGTATAGGAAGAATGCAGCGATGACAGATTACAATAGAACAGGTAATCCAGTACAGGGGTCGCGCGGGTTATCGGTATTAATCCGAAACGAATTCACGTTAATCGAAACTGCGTTAGATAGCAAGGCCAATATTGATTCACCGGCTTTAACCGGTACACCTACAGGCCCAACACCAACGATAGGCGACAATAGTACAAAATTGGCAACGACGGCTTTTGTCTTTAACGCGGCATTGACGTCAACATTACCCGGCCAAACGGGTAACGCAGGTAAATTCTTGCAAACCGATGGAACGAATGCTTCGTGGCAATTTACGCTGCCCACACAAACGGGTAATTCTGGTAAATTTTTAATTACCAACGGTACTTCTACTTCATGGGGCCTGCCTAATTTGCCCCCTGATTCACTTCTACGATTAAGTTAAAAGGAATTTAAATGGCTACAACACCAGCATATGCAGCGACGCCGAAGAACGGCATGGCGGTTATTTCTGTTGCTAATACGGGGCGTGATGGTACTGGCACCATAGGAACTATATTCTCAGCAGGCGCTAGCGGTTCTAGAATCGATAAGATAATCATCAAAGCCCAAGGAACCACTACGGCGGGTATGGTTAGGCTCTTTATTCATGACGGGTCTAACGCACGACTGATCGATGAAGTGCTTGTACAAGCCATAACACCGAGCGCTACCGTGCAATCTTTTCAAGTTGTACTAGCCGCTAACCAGATCACCGTAGAACTTCCGATTATACTACCAAACGGTTACTCTTTACGAGCTTCTACTCATAACGCGGAATCTTTTAATATAATCGCTATGGGCGGCGACTTCTAATATGAATTTTAACGATTACCCTTATAGGGGGCAGTACGGATTCCCTGATAACTGGCCTAATGATTGGCCGTTTTGGGAAAATTTAATTTGCTACCCATGTAGTACAACGGCGGGTACGTCATTAACCTATTCTGGATTGATTGTTCCGCCAGATGTACACCACGTGTTAGCGCTGGTTTGGGGCGGAGGGGGATCGGGTGCAGGGTCGCCAGGTTCGCAAGATGGTAGCTCAACTGGCGGCGGAGGCGGCGGATTCTCAGCGGGTATAATAGATTGTTGGCCAGGCCAGCAATTGCCTGATGTAGTAATCGGCGGTACAACGAATGGTACTTCTGGGGCCGTCGGTACAACTGGTTCAACTTCATCGATAGGTAATTTATTAATTTCTACTGGCGGATTAGGCGGGGTAAACGCGGCAACTAGTACTGCCGCAGTTGGGCCTAGTGGGGGTACTGGAACAGCAAATTTAAGAATTGGATTCACAGCCATAGGTGGTTACGGCGGTAGTACGAGTGGGCTAGGCGCGACCTCGCGCAGAGCTACAGGCGGCGGCGGGCCTGGATGGTTTTGGACTTCTAACCCAGATGGTAGACGCAATAGAGGCGGGGATACTACAGCGGCGCACGCATTTGCATGCGCCACGGGTGGGGGTGGGTTAGGTGGTAGAGGGGGCGATTCGGCGCAGATATTGACGACTAACCAGGTAACTAGAGGCGGTGGATTAGGAGGTAACGCAGCGGATCACGCACTAACCACAGGCAACCTTAATGGCAGCGGGGGGTCGTTAGGCGATGCTAGCAATTCTAACCCAACGGCAGGCCCAGGTTTCTTCATGGCAGCACCGGCGTCCACATTTTCAGCTATAACCACTAATTCTACTATAGCTGTTATGGATCGATACGAAGTTATGAACACCTTCCGTGAGTTAATTAATATGTTCGCCTTTGGTGGGCACAACGGGAACGCCGCGCTTAAAATACGGGAATTTTACATAGGTGGCCCGGGCGTAGGTACACTTAACTCAGCAGGTACTATTAACCATAATCCGGCTGGGTTAGGCGGGGGCGGGGCATCTTTTGGAGGGGCGCAAGGCGTAGCGGCCAACTCCGCCGGTGCGGTAAACGGTGACTCTGCTGATTTTTTCGGAGGTGGGGGAGGGGCGGCTAATGTAGGCGCAGGCGCATGCACCGGCGGTAATGGAGGCGTAGCAGGTGGTGGCGGTGGCGCACGTAACAATTCGGCTGGCGCAGCTTGTACAGGTGGACACGGCGGTGGTGGATTTGCTATACTAGCTTGGACTAGAGGTTATTAGGAGATAATTCATGGCGTTAAGTACACTTTACAATCCGAATGGCGTAGGCTTAATGAACAGTGGCCAACGTGATGTTAATGAATATAAAAACGCTTTACTCGGGTTAGGAACTGGTTTATCCCGCACCGATTCAAGCGGTAATCTTCTTAAATTTAATCCAACCGGCAGTTTATCCCAGGCTTTTGATGCTCAAGGGAACCAGATTAAAGGTAATGCGTTGAGTGGTTTGTTAGCCACCAATCCAACATTAGGCGCTGTCACCAATAAAATGAGTGGGTCTAATTTAGACGCCGCCGTTATAAAGAATTTATTGGGGCAAGGCGTGGCAAAAGGTGTAGGACAAGATGCGCTGTACAACGCGACCCCTCAACAAATACAAGCTGCGGTTAACGCAGTTATGGCCGGTAATTCTATACAACAAACCGGACGTCCGCCTGTGCAGCAACAGGCGCCGCAACAATTCATACCAGGCGTTACGCCAGGCAACGCACCGGCCATGGTCAGATCGGCGATGCCAACAAGACCATCGCAGCCTACGCTCGATCCTAGAAGCGGTATTTTGTACGGTGCGGGCAACGCTAATATATCTGATCAACAGATACAAGATTTCATTCGGAGTGCACCTAATAATCAAGCGATTCTCAACGCCGCCGTGCAGAATAATGTATCAGTGGATCAGATAGCCAGGGCTATGAATGGAAAAGGCGGTTTTGATGCCAACAACATTACTAAATATTTAGCCGAACAAGGTATATTGCGCGCACCTGTTTCTACGCCTAAAACATTACCAGTATCAACACCGGCTACCCAACCAGGCGGATTAAATTTGCAACCTGGGCAATTGAATATGGATTCGGCTACCGCTGCGTACATTAACATGTTACAGCAGCAAGCTACCAATGCTAATAACCTGAATTTAGATATTTCGGGCAAATTACAGCAAGCAATGCAACAAAATATTGCAAATGCCCCTTCGGTCAATTACACGCCAGCCCAATTGGCGCAGACTAAAGTTACACCACAGATGACGGTGCAAGGGCAATTAGACACTATATTAAAAAACAATTCACCGTTGATGCAGCAAGCGCGTACCGAAGCGCAACAACAAGCCGCTAGACAAGGGTTGTTGAATTCATCGTTAGCCGGAACGGCTGGCGAACAAGCGTTGTTAAAACAAGCATTAGGTATCGCCACACCTGATGCCGAAACCTATCGCGGTGTAGGTATGGCTAACACCCAAGCGGCTAATCAGATGAATTTAGCGAACGCCCAAAACAGTATGCAGGCCCAGCAAATTAATTCGGCCAACATACTGCAACGTAATATTGCTAACGCTGAACTCGGCGCTAAAGTCGGTATGTTCAATGCTGATCTGGTTTATAGAGGGGCGGATGCCGACGCTAATCGCAGGTTCCAAAACTATCAATTGAATACTACATTAGCTACCGATCTATTCGGTCGTCAAATGGATAACGACAATAAACTCAAATTACAAGAAATTGAGCAACGTTACCAGAAAGATATCCAAGGTTCGCTCAATGCCTCAAATATGTACAACGGCTTAATCGATCAGATGGGGCGCATTAATGCAATGGATGTTCCAGGCGATGCTAAACAATCCATGTTGAATAACTTATTCGATGTGTTTGATAGCCAAATGGGCTTGCAGCAAAAAATGCTTGGCTTATCGACAAATTTATTCCAAGGCACGAACGGCACGAGCAGCTTTAGAACTACTTCATCACAAGCTCCTACCCCAGGATTCGATGCAAAAGCACCGCAATTTACTAACACTAAAACCGGCGCTACACTGGGAGTTGATCCTAACCAACCGACTAAATTCAATACGGTCGGTGGGAGTATTTCAGCCGATCTTGCTAAGAAAATTTCTACCATATTGAAGATCGATCCTAGGTTCGTAGTAACTATCGATCAAAAAAATGCTAATAAACAATTTAGTCAAACGGTTGAGAATCTAGTAGAAACTGGCCAAATGGAGAAGATCAGCCTTGAGAAGTATCTAGGTCAAGCACCTGGCGGCATGTTGGGCGGTAGTAAAAAATTACATGAACCATTGGATCAATTATTCAGGTTGATGGATGGGCATGTGTATTATGATTACGCCAATGCGTTAGGTAATATTGCACCTGCATGATAACGTTCACGGTTACTAGGGATAAGAAACTAATCCATACAATAGTAACCGACCCAGACATATGGAAGAAAGTTACTGATGACAGTGTTACCGATCCAAATTTATTTTTTATTTCTCTTGAACCACGATTTATATGGGTATTGGTTAAAGATGATTATGAAATTATGGGTTTATTTTTAGCTGAAAAACGTAATCACATAATGTATGAAATACATACAATGTTGTTACGCGCGGCTTACGGTAACGCGCTGCATATAGCTAAAGAAGGCTTGAAGTGGGCGTTTAATAACTTGTTAAATTGCAAACGAATCATAACGTTAGTACCTTCGTATAATATATTAGCCGATAGACTTTGTAGAAACACGGGGTTACAATTCATAGGATTAAATAGGGGATCATACTTGTACAACGGCGTTATGTATGATACTAAACTATACGGAATAAGTAAGGAGGAATTATGCCAGTAGCACCAGCGATAGCAGCGGTTGCAGCCGCAGCGGGTAGTGCAGCAACAGCAGTAGGCGGCGCTATATCCGCTGGTATGGCGGCTGTTGGGGGTTTATCTGGTATTATGTCTGGCGTCGCTATAGCAGGTGGCGCACTGCAGGCAGTTGGGGCTATAACCGGTTCTAAAGCACTTTCAAGCATTGGCGGTATAGCTTCAATGGTTGGTGGGGTGGGCGGCGGCATATCCGGTATGGCTAATATGGCTAAAGGATTAAGCGGCGCGGCGTCAGCTTCACGATTAGCTGGATCGGCTTCTAAATCAGCAACCGGCTTATCGCAAGCTACTAACAGAACTGGTTTGAATTTAGGAACTGATAAACATCTATGGAATGCAGGTGGGAACGCCGCTAAAGGCGCGGAATCCGCGCTCTTCGGCCCAATGGCTAGTAACCCAGCGGCAAGGGTCGGATTGCTGAATAATCAAGGTGCTGTACAAGCACCCGGTATGCCGCCTACGGGCGTTGGCGCAGGGCAATCACCTATGGGCGCAGTAAGTGAAACAGGTGAGGCATTACCTTTTGATCAACGTATGCACGATTTAATGGCCAGATACGACAACGCATCTATGTGGGGGATGCAGGCTTTAGCAGGCGCATCAGATGCTTATATGCAATATGAAATGGCAAAACTATATCAAGAACCACAAATGGCTAGGTTGCGATTTGACCAACAACAGGCCAATATATCAAGGCAGAACCAAGCTAGCGTTCCTAGCTTAAGCGGAGCTATGAACCAAGGTGGCTTCTTAGATCAAGGTTTTGTTCAATAATGCAATTAAGTCAAGATACTTTATCTAAGTTCGGATTAGGGCATCCTGAGGTAACGCCGTCAGACCCAACTACGCATATACCCACTATCGGCGTTGGTTCTAACATCCTGTACAGCAATAACCCATCTAGCACGGCGGTCTACGACCCCAACGCAGACGGTAGCTTCATGAAGGATTTAAATACAGGCGCGGACATACGACCAAATGGCTCTAATGTTTTTAATTACAAAGCGCCTAAACAGATCGCAACCGCTAAATCAAACTCGGCTAGTACATTAAAACCGACTAATCCGTTTTTGAATACGGGCACGGTTAAAAATTCGTTTACTTCAACCGTGAACAAACCCCGGCCTAGAGTAACTACAAGTTCGGCTTCTAGTATAACCCAACCTAGGGTTATCAATAACACTTCGAGTGGTATTAAAACCGGTTTAGTGAGGTCAACAACAAACAACACTGTTACTAAAAAACCGTCCATTGCTTCGCAGAAAATAGCTACAGCGTCTAAACCCACTATAAATAATTTATTTACTACGATTAATAAGATCATAGGTAACATCATAGGTAGGAGATAACATGCCTTTACTACAACAAGGTGCACCTGAAGAAGAAATGCCCGAAGAAGAAATGCCAGAGGATGAGGCTAATGAGCAGGAAGAACCGGGCGAAACCGAAGGAATGTTGCCAAACCAGGATCAATTAGAAAGTAACGACGATACCTTAACGGTTACCCCAGACAATATAACCCAAGAAATATTTAACAATGCAGATGAAGATTTGAAGCATGACATAACGCTCATTGTTAAAGCCGGTATGGAGTTGTTGTTCGATGAAAAAAGCCATAAGATGGTTTTCGACAGCATTCGCCCTAATGATCAGGTACCGTTAGCCGATGAATTAGGCGCCGGTGCTACTAATATTATGGCGCAAATGTACGATACAAGCGTTAAACAAAATACGCCTATGCCTGAAGCAGCTATAGTACCCGCAGGGGTTATATTGATTGCAGCGGTATGTGAACACGTTAATGAAGTCGGCTTGGACAAGGCAACTGATGCTACGTTTGCTGACGCCGTAGAAATGTTCATTTATGCTATGCAGGATAAATTCGATCCAGAATTTAGACAAAAGAACGGGCTGCCACCTTCACCACCGCAACAGCAAATGGCCCAAGCTGAGCAAGGAGAACAAGTTCCTCAAGGGGAAGAAGCAGCACAAGCCATAGGGCCAGGTGCACAAGTAGCGCCAGGTTTATTACAGGGGGTTTAATTATGCCATTGTTAGGTATGTTAGCAGCAGGCGCTATTAAAGGTGGCGCTATGGGTAAATTACAAGCCGAAGAAACTAAGAATTCAATATTTAGGGAAATGGTCGGTCAAGAGATCGCCCATAAATACGATATGCGTAGAATGGAAGCGCAACAATCCAGACAAATGGGTAACGCATATTATAAGAATCAATTGAATATGGAACGCGATGCCGCGAGATCAGAGCAACGCGCCCAAGAATTGAAGGCGAAGGGTGAAGAACAGCGCACTTCACAAGAAAGCAAACACGGCTTTACACTTAAAGAGATCGAAGCTAGGAACTCAGGCGCGGCAGCGCGTAGTGCTGAAGCTACTTCTAGAACGGCTATGACACAAGCTGGGGCTGATCGTCGCAAGGCTCAAGACATAGAAATGAAGCAGCGTCAGTTAGACATTCAGCAACAATTGGCCGATACTAAAGGTGAATTAGCCGAGGTTACTAAAGCTAAATCAGGATTACCTATTGATAAATCCAAGCAAATAAAGAATAATTCGGGAATCGATTTCTCAATGTTCTAATATTTTGCAATGGCGAAACCTACCGCACCATTAAATGTATTCCAGCAATTTCGTAAAGCTAATCCAGAATACGAAAATTTAGATGATAGAGCGGTACTAGGTTTAGTATCACAGTCTAAGAAAATACCATTTAATGAACTGGAAAGTAAGTATTTACCTAAAGACCCTATAGCGGCTTTTAGGGTAAAGAATCCTAGGTTCAAAGACGCATCTGACGATGAGATAATGGCCATGGCTTCACAAGCTACGGGCAAATCAGCCGAAGAAATTCGTCAAAAAATAACCCCGCCCCAATCAGCTAAACCCAAAGCGTCAGATATGACATTCGGTGATTTCATAAAATCAACTGGCGTTGGCGTTGGTGATGCGCTATCTGGTTTAGGGTATTTAGCAGAAAAAGTCGGTGCTGAAAAAGTAGGGAAAGAATTCAAAAAATCCGGTGAACGCTACCAAAAAGGTTTTGAGTCTAGGATGACTGAAGCCGGTAAATTAGCGTTGTCTAAAGAAATATTCGAAGATGATCCTAAGTCTATGATCGGTGCGCGGCTATCCGATGACGCGGGGGCGGCGTTATTAATGACAGCGGGTAGATCATTACCAGCAACGGTTAGTGCTATCTTACCAGGTTCATTAGCTACTTCAGCCTTGCAAGGTTTAGCTAAATTAGGCTTGGTCGGCGGCGCATCTGCAACCATACCACTATTAGCAGGCACAGCTAGTGGTATAACAAAAGGCGCTAAAGCCATATCGGCTATTCCATATGCTGTTGGTTTTGGTGCAGCAGAAGGTTTATCGGCTGGCGCCATGAACGCTGCGTCATTAGAAGCATCAATTAAAACAATGCCGTTGGACGAACTTAAAAAATCCCCGGTGTTTAATAAATTAAATGAACAGCACGGATTTGAGAAAGCACGTGATATGCTCGCTAAACAAGCGGCTGACGACGTTTTCAAATCTACTGGATTAGCCGTTGGCGCTATTGGCGCGGCAACAGGCGGCGGTGTTCTGAGCCAATTGGCACGTAAAGCCACTGGCCAAGCAGCAACCGAAGGTGTTATTAAAACGGTAGGAAAAGGTGTTGCTGGCGAAGCCATACAAGAAGCCCCACAATCCGGTGCTGAAAAATATCTTACCAACGTTACTGAGAAAGAATTACTAGACCCCAGCATCGACCCTATTCGTGGCGTAACAGCGGCTACTTTATCTGGCGCAACAGCCGGGGGGTTAACTGGCGGTGTGTTGAGTTTACCCTCGGCTAGAGTCGGTGGGAAACGCCCAATACCTGAAGCGCAACCCGAACAGGCAACCACGCCTACGCAAACCCCACAGCAAGCACAAAGTGGGCCAGCGGCTCAAGCTATAGAACAAGCAGCCAATTTAGCCAAACAAGCCAGTGGCATAAATGCTCAAGGCGTAACTGCGGGCATGGAAAATGTAGCTAAAGCCACGAATGCCGACGAAGCGATAGCGGCAGCCCAAAATATTGTATCGGCTAAACCAACTACCCCTAAAGAACTATTCGAGACGGAACAGGGCCGTAACGAATTGCTGAACGCTATTAATAAGAGTTCAGTTACATTCCCTGGACAACCAACTGAGGGTTTAACTTATGGCCAAGCCAATGAAACCAAGCAAGCAGAAAAAACGGGAGAAACCAACTCCCTTCAAGTATTAGAAGCGAAAGCTAAAAAGCAATTACAAATTGTCGAGCAAAATTTAGTAAAAGAGAATTTAGCTCGACAAGGTGGGGATACAAGCGATCGCAATCAGCAAGCGATTGAGTTCTTAACTCGGCGTAAAGCATTGTTAGAAATGCAGATAACCGAACAGGCTTATATCCCTAAAGATAAGATCGATGAACTGGACAGGTTAATAACTGGGCAAGAGCAACGTAAGATAATTAACCCAACCAAGTGGGCGGATGTTGATCAAAGAGTATTGGATCGCGCGTACGCGAAGCGTGACGAACTTATCCAATTACAAGAGTTAGAACAGTTCAATCAACCTCAACCCGATCAAACACCTAGTGGCGATACCCCAGTCGCACCAGAACAAGCGGTTGAGGTTGAACCAACCCAAGAAACTATCACCCCTGAAGAAACAGCGCCACAGGAGCCTACATCGGTTTTTGATAGGGTAGAGAATATAAGTGAATCGCCCGAGATACCTGAGAAGTTAATCTACGAACGATTGAGTTCACCTACTACCTCAAAAGAACAATTTGCTCAAGACCTTATTCGGTTATCCACGGATAAGGACACTGGACGTATGCCAACTTTTGCATCGGCTAAAGAGGTTTATGAGTATCTGGATACTAGAAACTTAGCATCAGGCGCTAAACACCCTATCGATGGGGATGCGATTCTTAAAAGATTCGATGCTGAAATATTGCGTAATCAATTACAAATTCAGCAACAAATCAATGAATCGATTAATAACCCTGATTCTATTTACAGTAACCCTAAGTTAAAAGTACGTAAGGACATAACCCCTGAGCTCATAGAACAAGGTCAAAAGGGTTACGCCGAGCGTATAGAAAAAGCCGCTAAACGAGTTAACGCCACGCCGTTAGGCATTCGTATGGCGCAAGATTTCAAAGAAGGTAATGGCGCGTCATTAGTAGGTCAAACCGCCAGTGATATGCACGACGTAGCGCAATTGGCGCAAATACTACGTGATCCTAGATTTGAGACGCTCAGAGTGTTTTTACTTGGCGACGGTAAGATATTAAATCATTACGGCCTTACATCGAGACTACCAAGCACAGTTAGTTTTAACCTTAGCGAAGTTTTCAGTAGCATAGATAACTACATGAAAAATACGCCAGGGGCTACAAGTTTCGTACTTGTGCATAACCACCCAAGCGGCGATCCAGCCCCATCATCGGCTGACATAACCGTAACAAAAGAGTTTGCTAAACGGGTTCAAGGTTTCGCTGGGCACGTGGTTATTGACAGCAATAAATATTCTGTTATAACCGATACGGGTAGAACGAAGTCTTTTACTATCGATAATAAAGATTTTGGCAAACCAGGCAGGGAGCATTGGGCCATAAATTTAAGATTAGGTAGCACGATAGACCTGCTTAATATCGCTAAGAAGTTCCAAAATAAAGACGGGTATTTCACTTTAGTAGGTCTAGATGCTAAGTTGCGCGTAGCTGCGTTAGCCGAAGTTCCTAACACGTCTATGGAGCTTGATAAGCTAAAGCTAACGGCTAACTTACGCCGGTTTGCTATTAACAGCGGGGCTACTAAAACCGTAGCGGTACTGCCCGAAGGCTCCGAAATAATGCACCACCCAAAACTTAAAGCCGCTATTAAATCGGGGCTTATAAATGAAGTTATCGATATTCGTAACGGTCAGCCGATACTATTATCGGTGCTCGACACCAAACAGGTATTTGGTGTAGGCAAGAAAAATATAATGGAAAATGCGCCTAGAAAAGAGCCGAGAACGGCCAAGCTAGGCGGGGCGCAAAGTAAACAATTAGCGGATATAAATAAACGGCTAGCGTCAATGCAACAAACGCAACAGCAGATGGCCGCACAGATAAAAGCCACCAATGCGTTAAAGAACCAAGTAGCATCAAGCGCAGAGAAAGCAGTAGCGAAAGCCATGGCTAGTGGTAACGCGGTCAATTTACCTGAAGCCATGACCGCTGCGAAATTGCCTTCCAGAAACATGAATCAGGCGCAACGTATAACGCAAGTATCAGGCCCGACACCAACGTCTCCTAATACCAAAGCACCTGTACCACCTGAAGTTACTACAACAGAATCATTGCGTACAATTTGGCAAGATAACATGATACGCATGAAAACGTTGCAGCAATGGGTGGAAAAAGAATCCGGTAAAAAACTAAGTGAACATGCAGATGTTTACGCCCGTGAGAATCTTTCTAAAGCAACTACAGCTAATAAGATTGAAGATTTTAGAGATAAGTACGTACAAGAGTTAGTCAAGGACGCGGGTAAAGCGCATATCGATGTAAACGAATTAGCTGAGTATTTGGAAATGCGACATATTCCAGAGGCGAATGCTTACCAACGGTTTATCCATAATGACTCAGACGCTACCGTAAATGGTATACCTGACGCGGTGGCGAATTCAGTCGTTAAGGCTTACGAAGCTAGAAAAGATTTTGCTGAGTTTAAGGTATTAGCTGACCGCATGTGGAACATCGGCGAAATGACGCTTAACTTACGCCTAGAGAATGGTTTGATTTCTAAGGAACAAGTCAAAGCGTACAAGGGTCGGTACGAGTATTGGGTACCCTTACGCGGCGATAATGTTAAACGATCAGTAAAAGACAAACGTCGGTTTGGTCACGAATCACGCGATGAATTCGTATTTGAGAATCTGGTATTGGGGCACGAGATCGCTATAATGCAAGCCGAGCAAAACAAGTTGGGCATGTCAGTAGCGGCGTTCTTGATCGAAGCCGATAACCCTAATATAGGCACAATATCCGCACCACGTAAGTTCATGACATTGGATAACTACGCTTTTGTAGTTTCTCACAACGGCTTAGATATAACTTCGTTTAGAACTAAAGAACAAGCGGATATGTTTATCGAACAGGTTCGTGATAAAAAACAAGCTACGCATAATTTCGTCATAACTAAGACCTCAGACCCTCAAGTGATACTGAGAACAAGGCCGTTTTTGCAACCTAATGAGGTAGCCGTGTATATCAACGGGCATGAAGTCAGGATGCAAATAAATGACGAGGCAGCGGCTAACGCACTTAATAAAGTGGGATTAGAAGGTCTTTCAGGTTTAGCGGCAATGTCTAGAAACCTAATGAACTATCTGTCCAAATCTTACACGGCTTGGTCACCGGATTTTATATTTACTAACGTAGCCCGTGACATAGGCGGCGGTACTTTTGTTATTACAGGGGAATACGGCGCTAAAGTAACGGCTAAAGTAATTGCTAATTACGGTAAGGCAATTGGTAGGTTAATTCGCCATGCTAGAGGTAACACCGACCCAATTGTAGAGAAATATAGAGAAAATGGGGGTAACACCGGCGCGGCATATTTAGAAGATATTGATCGTATTGGTAGAACGTCGGTGGCCTCCGCTATGGAGCAAATGAATATTGTAGCGGCTTACAATACCGCCTATAAGCACATAGAAACTGATTCTAAACGTCAGGGTAAATTACTAAGCCCAGGTCAGATAGCAAGACGCGCTGCGCTGAAAACAGGTTTCTCTCGTATAACAAAAATACCTGTTATTGGTCATTTCTTGAAATTAATGGAATCGATTAATGGTGTAGCCGAAAATGCTTTGCGGGTAGCTACTTTTGAAACCTTGATGAATGAAGGTAAGACAGCACAGGAAGCTGCGTTCATGGCTAAAAACCTTATGAACTTTAACCGTAAAGGAACGATAGCCAATCAACTAGGCGCAGCGTATTTATTCTTCAACCCCGGTATGCAAGGTGCGCATGTGTTCGCTAGGGCTTTTGTAAAATCGCCTCATCGTAAACAAGTATGGGCGCTTGGCGCGTCGATGGCTGCTACAAGTTACCTTATCGCACAGTTCACTAGAAGTGGCGGCGATGACGACGAACGCCGCTGGACGGGCATACCGGGTTACGTTAAAGATCGTAACTTAGTGTTAGATACTGGCGGGGCGCAAGTCACGTTACCCGTTTCCTACGGCTTCGGCATATTTCATACCTTCGGCAATATAATGTCGGATTTGGAACATGGCGAAAAACCTTCAGTTGCCGCTTGGCGATTGGCCAGTGCATTATTCACCCATTTCTTCGTGTTTGGTGATCCTGTAGTAGAAACCAAAGGAGAATATGATGTACGGTTAGACATGATATTACCTACAGCGGCTAAACTGGGGGTAGCGCCTTATACCAATATGGATGGCTTAGGTAGGCCTATATACCCATTTAGCTTTTCAGATAATGTGCCTGATAGTCAGAAAATGACGCGATCAGCTAGAAATACCTGGTATGAAGGTATGGCGTATTCGCTTAATGACATAACCGGTGGTGATAAATACACCAAAGGCGCAATCGATGTGTCGCCTAATTCTATTAAATATTGGACAGAAAGCCTAACAGGTGGGTGGGGTAAATTTGCATCCGATATGGTTAATATGGCTATGGGGTTACCACAAGGGGTGGCGCCTGAACTAGAAAACATACCGATAGTGCGTAAGTTCGCACGTAACCCGGGCATAGCCGATACCCGACTTAATTTTTGGACTGAAGCTAACGAAGTTAAGCGTGAACACGATCGGCTTAAAGGTATGACCAAGGACAACGCGCCTGAGCTTAATTTCATACCTGAAGAAAAGCGTAAAGACATTATTACCCTTTATAAATTAATGGATAAACAATCCAAATTGGCAGCGAAAATCCGCAATACGGCTTTAGAAGTACAGCGCGATGCTACGCTGTCTCTTAAAGAGCGCGAGCTTAAGTTGAAAGAATTAGAACGGCAAGAAGCACACGCTTATGACACTTTTATTAAACACTTTGATTTAAACAAGGAGAATAAATGATGAGTGAATTTGGTAGACGGGGGTATGATTTCCCTCAAGGTTTTGTTGCAAATGAGGTAATACAAGAGCGGTTAATAAATTTAGCTAAATGCCAGGAAAATACAGTCTCTGAAGTTAAAGAACTTCGTAACGACGTGGCTGAGATGAAAAAGCAGATAAATGACATACACATTAAACAAGCTAAACTACCGGTAATGGTGGAAGGGGCTAAATTAATGCTATATGCTATAGCTATATTGATTTTGTCACTGCTATTAATTGGTGGTAAAATAAACATGCAAGATTTAATATTCAAAGCACTATGAGGGCAAAAATGCGATATTTAATTCTAGTTTTACTATTAACGGCTTGCGGCATAAACCCTAAAACAGCTTTAGAAGCTAGTGTTAAAGCCGTATATGTAGATGAGCTAATCCGATCTGGCGCGGTGCTGGACGCCGCAATAAACACCAATATGCCAGAAGAAGATGTCCAGATAATTTCAACGGCCTTGCAAACCTATAATGATTTCAAACAGGTTTGGGGCGATAAGATAAAAGCTGACCCATTGAAGTTAATGACTGATCTTGCTGCGTTCCAGTTGGCCTACAGTAGATTAAGAATACAGTATGAATACGTTGAAGAAGCGGTTTATAGAAACTGGGATAACTATTCACCAATGACTCAAGACGTATTGAAGAACTATCAAAGCCGTGCTGTGGAATTGGACAAACTTGTAATGACACTGATCAATGAAGGTAAAACCACCACGGCCATAATCGCTATCGAAGAAGCGGCGGTTGTTATTGGGCGTATTGCGTTAGCGGTTCTGTAAGGAGTAAAAATGAATCCAGAATTATTACCAGTTATCATTAGCTCAATGGCTGGTTTATCAAAAACCGGCTATATAATTTTAGGCGCTGCATTGGCCCTTGTATTCATGCACTTTCGTGATTATCGATTGAGCAACGCCACCAAATCATTTAAGAGTTACCTATTTTCTAACCCGAAGAAATTCGATGAAACCTTGATGACATTATTCGCTATTCTTATGGCCGAAGGGTTCCTTGATACATTAGCTGGGCTGAGCATAGATCAATTGATTACCACCGGTGTTGCATTAGGGGTGGCGGTCAAGCGTAAAGTGGAAGGTGTGTAATGTTATTGCAAGATTTGGCAAGGATCGTGGGCGAAGCCGTGGTTGCATACCAACGGGTGAATAATAAAATATGTGTGGCGGCTGAATTTGATATCGATAATTATGTTCAAATGGTTAGAGTCTGGCAGCAATTCCCAAATGCCGACAAAACACCCACCGGTAGAATATGCGCCGCAATCTGCGAAGTATTACATAAGGAATTACCAGATGATTAATCGTTCCAAAACCATGTTTTATTCATCCGGCTTCGAGTATCAATTGCGCGAGGATTTCTTTATTCAAACGGCTATACGGCCTGAAGTGCCTGCTAAATTCTTATTCGTAGAATTGAACACTGAAGGTATGCTTCTTATCAAGAAAGGCTGGGCCTGGGATGGCGCAAGCGGCCCTACATTCGACACCAAAAGCTCAATGGTTGCAGCCATGGTGCATGATGCTTTATATGGTTTAATGAAGCGGGAATTACTAGCCAGAAAATATAAAACCGAAGCTGATAAATTATTCTACGATCTATTGATCGAAGATGGTATGTGGAAATGGCGGGCTAAACTATGGTATGAAGCCGTTAAAGATATGGGTTGCGATGCTTTACGTAAACCTGAAAAAGTTAACGAAGCCCCTTAATAAAATACCCAATAAATCCACATAAAAAATACCATAAACACCCATATGAATATAGCGTATGGAAAGCGTTTGCTTTTGTTATGAAATTCTATATTGAATATGACATCGAAGCATAGCAGCGTAATAAAAGCCGTATACCCCGCGAATATCATAGAAAACACTAAATTAAGCACAGATTCCGAAAGCATATTTAAGCCCCACAGCCAAAATAAACATAATCAATGCTGCTAAAGGCAGCACAGCCGAGCTTTTGAATGCCTGCATTAAGTCGTGTTTTTGGGGGCTTTTAGCTACAAAAATCGCGGTTAGCGCCATTATGCATAATAGGTAAGCCACCATAACGGCTGCCGCCATCTCAAATAAAAAAATTAATAATTGTTCCATTTTTACACCATCAAGATTTAAAATCCATTAATGCTTTAGCGTAAGCTATTCGCATATTATCGTACAAAAGATCGTGCATTAGTTCGACACCCAATGAGCCTTCACAATTAACTAATATATCCCCCAAAACATTAACCGAGGTTACAATATCGTTTCTATTTAGGTATACTTTTACAAATTCATTGAATTTATTGGCGAATATTTCATCGTTTAAAATAGCCCATAAATTTATAGTGGCTAATTCTTTTTCACGGGCGGTGACACGTTCAGATTTCATATCATCGTTTCTGAATTGCACCAAATAATCGTGCATCAAGTCTCTAACAAAACTATACTTTTCTAGTATTTTAGGGGTGTCTATACCCCTAAAATGTTCCCCCGAAAGCATACCTAATTCATGCTGCATTTTATTATCTATAAAGTGTATAAAGCCCGGTATACCCATAACAGTGCCTGGTATGTTCATAATTGACCACCTTTGGTTTATTCATTATTTTAAATTGGCCGTCTTTCCAGCCTGTCATACCCGATAAAAGCACATTAAAACATTCGGTGTAAAGATGTTTTCGAGAACATTATCGCTGTTAAGCAGCGACCTGATAACAACCGACATGTGCTATGCCGAGTCTTACCAGGCAAAACTAGCAAAAGTGCTAGCCCTGCCTGGATTATATCAGAGTTCATCATGAACAAAGGAGCGCTTTGTTATTCTTTAATATTGGTAGCAATCCACACTAGCTGGCGTCACGCTACTATATGTTTTGTTAAAATTACAGTGTAATCTCGGATAGCCATACCTGCGTTCTACTTCTCTAGCTTCAGCGGCATAATCACGGAACTTAGGCCCAACACGTCCAACCTCGGCTGGCGCGTTATAGCTACGGCTGTACACGACAGTTGGTGGATATGAATCACTACAGCCGTAAGTCGCACATTTTTCATAGATCGATTGTAATTTATCTTGATGTTCGGCTTCACTTTGCCGCCACCACCTAGCAGCCATTTCACCATCGGATTCTTGCAATCCGGCGCAACCTGTTAAAACCATTACGGCTACAACTGTTATTAATAGTTTCATATTAAGCTCCTTTGTTTAATTTACTGTATAACATGCATTATAGTGTATTTTACGTATTTTGTCAACTTCGGCGTTTCATTGCGTCCATGAGCACTTCCTGTATTGACTTCTTAGTCGTTAACCGCTCGCTCACTAACGCATCGATCCCGGTATTACTCAATATTCTATATACGTACACCGGCCTATTATGCCCTGATTGTAGCTGACGCATCGGCCCGATCCTTTCTATTATCTGTAAGTATTCTTCTAAGTTCCAATCAATACCGAAAAATACTAAGATGTTGCCACCATCTTGTAAACTTAAACCATGGCCAGCCGATTTAGGATGAGCTAATAAAACGGGGATTTTTCCTGCGTTCCAATCGTTAATCGTCGAGCTTTTATTGTCAAGTACCTTTGCTTCAGGAAATGCTCTTGTGAGTCGTTCCATATCAAACTTATAGTAGTACGCGACAAGCACCGGCGCACCGTTCGCCTCCGAGATAATTCTACGAAGCGCTTCAATCTTTTCATCATGTACCTCCCGCCACCGCCTATCGGCTGTACGATCATCTTCATCTAAGTAAACACAACCACTAGATAATTGTAACAGTTTTTGGGTTTTTACAACGGCTGAAGCAGCGGTTATAGTGAACGGATCAAGCTCAGCATACATTTCCTTTTCCATACTTTTGTAGATATCCATAACTGATCCGGGCAGTTCAACCACTACGTCAATAAATATAGGCTCTTTTATATCGAAATAATCTTCTGGCTTAACCGTTAAGTGAATGTCTTTCAAAGCATCGTAAATCTGTTGCTCAGCCCATTCATGTGGGGTGAGTGAGAATCCAAAATAATCGGCTTTAAACCATTTTTCCTTAAAAGCTGTATAACTTTTGCACAATCGTTTGCCTGCATCCAACATCCAAGTCTGCCCCCACAAATCTTGCAAGCCGTTTGATGCTGGCGTACCTGTAAGATTATGAAAATATTTAACTTTGGAATGTACCACTTTTGATAGCGCCGCTGCGCGTTTACCCCCTTTAACCAATCTGAATGATTTAAGTTTAGGGGATTCATCGGCGATAATGGTTTTGTAAGGCCATTTCGCCACACCGATCGTGTCCACTAACCAGGCTATGTTTTCATAGTTAATCGCGTGGATGGCAGTATCAGCTTTAAGCAATCGTTCTCGTACAGCGGCAGAACCTAGCAACGGTGTAATCGATAAATTAGATAAGTGATCCCATTTTTCAACCTCGGCTGGCCATACCGATTTAGCCACGCGCAATGGTGCAAGAACTAGCACCGGGGCGTCTAGCTCTCCGGTGCGCTCCAATATGCTCAACGCCGTAAGTGTACTAGAAGTTTTACCCATACCCATCCCGGCCCATATACCGCAGCGACCGTGGTTTAAGATGAAGCTAGTTATCTGATTCTGATAAGGTTTTGGTTTGTAAACTGTTCTCATTTTTTGCTCGAATGTTGTCAAGGACTCTGCAAATTTTGTTGTAACGCCGTTGCGTTAACTCAACGGCGTCAACAACGACTTTACGCTTCAAAATTTGCTTCGTTATTTTTTGATACTTCCTATTTACGTCACCCAATTTAAACGGCCTATTTCGCGAATCCACCACCGGCTTTTCAGTATTTCTAATCCTAACTACCATCGGTATTACTTTACCAGTGGGCTTATGCTCAACATCAATGATGGTGTCGTTAGCGTCAATAGTGCTATTCAACTTAGTGGAACCACGTATGCCCTCCCTGTGCAGCTCCACACCGGTTTTATTAGAAGATTTAAGCCGTTGGGCGAAGTCTTTCGAACCTACACCAGACAACACCGCCCAAGGGTTAATCGCTTCGCTATTCATTTGAAGGGCTGTTATGTACGTGGCCTAGTTTCGCTTCACTATAAGTAGGATGAGGTGTTAATCCTTCCATTGGCCGCCAGACTTTATATAAATCACGGATGAACGACTTTATCATATAGCGATTAGCCATCATGTTGATATGCGCCTTAGTTCTAGGATTAGGTAGAGTGGCGTTTACAGCCGTTATACGGGCTTTATAGTCATCGAATATTTTAGCGTAGATATTCGCATAGGTTATTTCGCCAGTTTCCTTGTTGATACGTTTACCGAGCTTAATAAAGATTGGCCCTAACACCCCAACTAATTTGGTCTTTAAAAACTTGTTATAAGAAATGCTTTTCTTAGTTTTTATAGTGCCGTCCTTAGCAACATATTCCCGAGTCACTAAATGCGATTCTTTTATTTTTCCACGACCTTCAATCCTGATCTCACCAGTTTCAGGGTTCACTAATTTAACCGTGTCAATACCGGCGTAGCGCTCAATACTAGAAGGGTATTTACTTTTGTAAATATTTATCTCGGCTATAATAACCGCCGCCATCGCGCTACCCATACCGAATATCTTAGAAAGAAACTCGGTGTAAATGGGGAATTCCGCAAGTAGATCGGGCAACGCATTGAAATGCTCTTTCTCAATACGGCTGGCTTCAATGAAACTATTAACCAGGTACAATTCAGCAATATTTGTGATAATACCTGTTTTATTCTTAAAGAATTCATTCGATCTTGGAAAGTCAATGATACCTGAAGTCAAGTTTTTATATTCCTTGCGGATAGCCGTTAAAACATTAAATGCCTGTACATCATCTGTTTCTTTTTCCGAAGGTTTCAATCCTAGTTTCGTTCTAAAGTTGGCGCTAAGTCGATTGCCAATAGCGACGCGATGCGCCTGCAGCGCGTAAGCGCTCTTAACAAAAGTGCGTAATGCCGCTAACTTCTGCTGATATTCTTCACATCTTGGATCTTCATACGCCAATATCTTATAGATTTTATCGGCTTCAGTATTAAAGAATTTTGGTGGTGTGCGTTCTACTGACATTGTGTTCTCCTAGAAAAATAAAGCGGTTATGGCCGACAACATGAAAATTGTTGGGGCTAGGAACAGCGCCAAACATGCGCCTATTATCAATGCTGCAACAAACAGCCGCATGGAAACATCTAATAAATCCAGTAAGACTTCTTTGACTATGGCCGCCCTGTCACTAGAAACAAAATCTTCTACGGCCATAGTGAAATTCTTAAAACTGTATTCTAGGGTTTTTCGTTCTTCTTTGTTTTCTTGCATTTTGGTAATACCTCACTATTAATGAATTGATCGACTTCTTCTTTGGTGCATATATTCACTACTTTAAAACCATTTTCTACTAACATCTTTTGCTCTTGTATCTGATGAAAACTTAGTTCCCCACCCTTCGGACGTTTTAATTCAACAAATACCCCGCCCTTGTAAATCAACAATCGATCGGGGCAACCTCTCCGCCCGATCCATTGAACCTTTCTTATTTTTATACCTAGTTTTTTGCATTCGCTAACCAAGTAGTTTTCTATTACTGATTCTCTTATCATTTACGATAACGCAATGTTTCGAATCCAGATGCCGCCAAAGGTAAGTCGTTAGTCCAATCAAAGCCCTTGACCATAATTGCATCTAGTTCTTCGATACTGCGATCTTTAGTAACCTCACATACAACCTCATCGTGCACCTGAATAACTGGCGGTAAATCAGATTTTTCGCACTCAAGCATAGTGAAATTCAATATCTCGGATGAAGTAGCTTGACAAATATTCTCAAGCATGTGCCCACCGAAAACATGTAATCTAGTCCATCTTTTAGCCACCGGGTGTGTGCCCATGTAAGTAAAACTTTTCAACGAAGCATCGTGTTCGAAGAAATTATAATTAAGGCACCTACCGGAAGGTAATCTAACCACCAGTCGATTCATATGCCGCATCATTTTCATTCTGATATGGCGACCGATCTGTATCGGCGGAATATCCCTGTTATCCACGAACGCTTGGTAACATGTAGCCATACCTTCTTCTAATGCTTTCCAGAAATTAAAAATAGCAGGATGTGCTAAACGCCATACTTGTTTTATGACGTCGCAGGCTTTAAATATTTCACGGGGCAAGCCGTGTGTGGCGTTACGCTTGGTGGCATACTCCCACATCCAATCGGCTTTCTCCAAAAGTTCTTCAGGTACGCCGCCTAATTGTGAAGCTAACGAACTTAGATCAACATTGTAACCGGCTGCAAATATAGAAAAGGCACCGGCACCGCCGCCGTAACCCAATGCCAATTCTTGGCACTTACCTATTTGGCGTTGTTGCTTATTAACTTTTTCAACAGGTATTTTGAACGATTTAGCGTAGGCTAAGTTGTATAAGTCTGGCCCATTACCTGCGTCAAAATCCTTGAATGCCTGAATCTTCCAATCTTCACCGGCGAACCAGCAAGCCAATCGGCCCTCAATATTTGACCAATCGGAAACTAAATATTTATAACCAGGCGCGGGTATTAGCGTACCGCGTAGCGTGTAAGACGCCATGTCCATTACCTTGGCATCGTAGTAATCGGCCTTACCCGCTTTTGTGAATTCTATAAAACCATCAATGTACTGATGATCAGGTACGTTACGCGAAGGTAGATTCTGCAATTGAATCAATCTAGCAGCACAACGCCCGGTCTTAGTAGCACCGCGAAACTGAAACATTCCATGAACCCTATCGTCGCTGCATACCGCATTTACAATCGCCTGGTATTTAGCCGTGGATGTTTTACAAGACTCTTGTCGTATTTCTAATAATGTTCGTATTTCGGGCGATAGATCGAGATTGTTCAATTCCCTATAAACCATAGCTTTATCGAGCGTATCAAAATGTATGCCGTAGTTTAAGAATATGTATTCTAATAATTTATCTCGTTGCGTAGCAGCCTTTACATACCCATCGGTTTCGTCCTCAATAGCGTCTTTCAACCGATCTTTTTCTTTTTCTAAAGCTATAATCATTGATTCTACAAGATGTAAATCGATATAAACCCCTCGGTCGTTCATACGCTGGTCTAAATGGAAAAACTTAACTTCATTAGTGTTAGCCGGATAGTTAATATTAGGCATACGTTTATGCGCACCTCGCATAGCTTCTACGTCTTGCCTGCAATATTCCATGAACTTTGCCCACTCTTTAGGATGTGTCTCTCGTGACGCCCTATCCAGTTTTCTATTCTTACCCAACGGCTTACAGAACAGGTGTACTAATTTGCCATCTTCAACATTTTTACTTTGGTCAACCGGCATACCTAATGCCGAGCATAGCGCCGATAACGCGCCGGGAAGTCCATGCTCGTAAGATTGCACCATTGTGTCATGCCACTTTTCTAATGGAATAACATACTTATCCTTAAAAAAATTATTCCAAACCACTCTGTCGAAAGTAGAGTTATGCGCCCAAACCTCGGTGCATTCCCGAAGGGATTGCACCAAAGGTTCAGGCAGCAAAGGCGATAGGGTCAGGTCGTGCACCTGTGCTGTTTCATCATCAAATGCGTAACCCACGATTATTATTTCGGCATCTTCGGCGTACCGATATACACCTGATTTCTTCAGATTGATAGCCGAGTAAGTTTCAATATCAAGCCAGACCCTATTCACCATGATTACAGACTCACTCCTGAAGTGTTAGCGGGTGCGTCCATAGATTCACCACCGAGGTATTCGGTTACGTTCATAACGTTAATGTTTGTTGGAGGTGCTGAACCATTAGCCAATTCAACATTGCTCTTACGAACATATTGAATATTGATGGCCTGCGCCCGTAACCCAGGGGTCTTGTCCTTTTGCACCCATAGGTCAAAGGTGCAATTTACAAAATCACCAGGTGAAGGTTTGTGGTACTCTAACGAAGTAATCTGAGTACCACGTTCATCGAAAACGCCAATCGCGCCTAATTTCTGATCGCGGTTAGCCGATATAACAATACAATCACCGTATACTGCGACTAAATCACGGTAGCGATCAACGTTTTTAGCTTTCCAATCTAAGTAGCAGCATTTGCCTGAATTACCACGAAAGCCTTCAAACTTATCTTGCCAACCGTCTCCATACGCGGCTTTCATGGCGCCAACTACTGCGCCCTCAAATACCTTGTACGCTTCAGAATTTTTAGCAACAATAATGCCCATTGAATAACGTGGGTTATTGCTAGTAGCATCAAATGCCCTTGCTTCAAATAAACGGGTTGTGTAATCGGCAAAAACCCCGCCTACAAAACCTTTAGCCGTTACGCTATTTAAATTCACGCGAGCGTTTACTCTATTATTTCCTGATTGCTTGATTTCTGCATCACTCATTACTTTATTCCTTCATAAATTATTTAGAAAAATGCTCCAATGGAACATTGTTTAAATCATCGGTTAACGCATTAGAATCAAGACTGCCACGAACCGCCGACTCGCATTCTTGCAGCCTATTACCATCAACTAAACCAGTTGCAATGGCTTTCTCCATTGCAACAATGAGTTCA
>ERZ650304.164-NODE-164-length-41626-cov-8.626398_pt1 | contig 41626 bp, 51 predicted proteins | sample MGYA00376240_ERZ650304 | MGnify/ENA primary metagenome ERZ650304 (study PRJEB26733, sample SAMN07839271) | wastewater metagenome | biome: small river; feature: stream; material: water | place: USA: North Carolina | collected 2016-03-01 ... | reverse complement strand
AGAAACTACAGGTAATTGTTCATCAGTCGTATTTGTTGTACCATTTAAGCCGCCAGCCGAATAAACGTCTGAACTTGATTTTTTTTTTAATTCAGACATATCAACTTTGTCTTGATATTCAGGATATTTTTTTGTTATCCTTTCAACAAGTTCCACATCATTTACATCTTTATATTCAGGATATTTTTCTTTTATTTTAGATGCAAATTCTACCACCTTTAATTTTTTAGGCGGCTGTTCCGGTTGTTGTTGTGGCTCCTGTTGTTGTTCCTCAATATAATCTACTGTTTCTTCCATTTATTAAAACAATCCCAAAGGATCAGATTTTACTTTTTTAGATTTAATTGGTGTAACTGGTTTGGTTGTTTTTATTTCTTTACCAAATTGCCAATCTTCATCTTTACCAGCTTTCTTTTTTAAAACTTTCTGCATATCCATAATATTTTGCCTTGACAATACACCAGCAGTAGAAGAAGGTTTTACTGTTTCTATTTGTCCATCTTTTACTGTAGCTTTTATTTCATCATCTACTGGTATTTTATTTATTTTCATAGTGGCTAAGAAGTTAGCTGGTAACTGATCTTTTTTAATCAATACCGTACCATCTTTTTTAACACCACCATCACTATTAAATACTATTCCATTGGATATTCTTGCTTTCGCTTGTGAATAAAGCGCACCTTTTTCTTTCTTTACTGCATTACCAGCATATTGTGGAATTTCCTCTTTTATTTCCACATCTTCATTACCACCCAATTCATCTATTGATATTCCCATAGTATCTTCATCTACTCCCAAACCAAGTTGTTTCCTTTTATTCATTCTCTCTAATGAATGCTGATTACGTAAATTTTGCATTTTTACACGATTACGTTCGTTAGCATCCATTATTTCTTTCAAATTCCTTTCTGTCTTAGTAACAGGTGTTGGTGGGTGCATAAGTGCATTTTCCATCGCCATCAATGCTAAATTACGACCTCTTTTTGTTTTTAATAATTCAGGTGAAATTTCTCTTTGGTTTGGAAAAGATGCCTTAAATGCTGGTGTTTCTTTTAAAGCATTATAATCATCCATTATTTTTTGTGCTTCTTCATCTGAATAATTGAATTTTTTAGATATACCATTTAATGTTTTATCCCCAAGAGTTTGTAAGTGCATTAAATATTCATCCGGGCTATTACCTGCTTTATATTGTGTTACCTGCGTAGTTAATCCATCCGGTGATTTTTTCCTTGTATATTCTCCTCTTGGTAATATTTCACCTCTTGCTTTCAATACATATTTTGAATAATCGTTATTATCATCAGGATTTTTAATAATACTATAAATATCAGATTCGTCAATTACGGTAGGCTTCGTTCCGCTTCTAATAGAAGTTGGTAGTGGTAATGGTGTATTTATATCTTCAACCCTTCTTTTTCTTCGATCAGCAAGATAAGAATTGGCATTTTCATTAAAATCATCTGGTTTACTTAATACTCTTTTTTGAGCATCTTGTTCCAATTGTTTTTCTCTTATGCTATCATTGGTATGCCTGAAATAATCAGCTTGTTTTTGTAAAACTGCTTGATGATCTAGTGGGGTAGCTTTATCCCCTTTTTTTAGAAGGTTTATTCGAGCAAGTTTATAATCGTTATAAAGTTTTACGTTATCAGGAATATCTGCTGGCCTTACTTTGGTAAGATCATTTTGCAATTCTTTGTCATAGGCTTTTGCAGCAGCTTCGTTTTCTTTCTTTCTTTTTAAATCCTGCTGATAAAACTGTTGCCCCAATCTATCTAATTGGGGTGTATTTACTATAACTATATCTCCGTATGGGCCTCCTACCCTTTGATTCATTTCTGCCATTGATAATTATTTTAACCGCCTACGTAACCTATTCCAGAACCGCCGATTTGCTGTATTTGTGGATTTGAAATTGCGCTGCCCCCTGTTCCCCCTCCTCCAAAACTTCCCATATTAAAGCCGCCACCACCGCTTCCACCACCCATTCCCCCGGCCAAAGAACTACCACCTGCTATTACACTATCTAATCCAGCGATAGTATTTGCATTTCCAGCACCTTTTTCAGACATAGCATAATTGTATTGTGGAATGTATTTATTACGAATGTAATTTTCATAAATAGCCTGTCTGTATCTTCCTATGTTATTATTTACATCCATTAAAGTACGTTGATTATTTAATCGTGCCATTGCATTTCTGGCATCTAATGAAGAATACGCATCATTAGTTGATTGCTGTACGCCTGAAATCAAAGCCCCTCCCATTCTTCTATCTTGCGCTCCCCGAATAGCGGCATTTTGCTGCCTTTGTATATTTCTTACGGCCTGATTATATTGTGCAGACGGAAGCCCTTGTTCTGCATTGATTTTAGCTTGTGTTTGATTTTGCAATACCTCTTGCGGAACTACCATATCTGGCATTTCACCCAACCTATTTAACCTGCGGTTAGCATCTTTCTTTTGTGCTTGGGCATAAGCTAATCTAATAGCACCGCTCGCCAATTGAGAAAAACCTTGCCCCGTTCCCATTCCTGACATACTAATTAATTTTAAAAGTTACGGTTGCTGATAGCAGAATTAATATACGGTAAATATAAGAAACTGCTGTCATTTCCTTTATAAGTTAGTTTAATTATTATATAAACACCCTTCAACACATCCCCTTCATTTAATGCCTGTAACTGATCGGGCATACTATTGGCATCTCTTAATAAATTTGCATGATACCTCCCTTCCTGTATTTGAAAACACCAATCTTTTATTGCACTTATTTGTGATAATGCTGTTTGATCGTTAGGCTGACTGGTAATTACATCTCCTATTTCTTCGGCAGTCCAAAGCTGGTTAGCTTCATACCCTAAAGATAAAAATGTTTTTGTAAAAGCATCTTTATCATTAAACACAAGTGTTATGGATGGATAATATTGTGTGCCTAAAAAATTACAATATTTACTATTATTATCCCAAACGTGCAACATGCCATTTTTAAAGACAATAATTTTATCTTCAGCACTTGTTATCCAATCCATATTCACTAAATCAAAAAACGTGCAATAAGAATTTCTCTTTTCATTCCATGAAAAAGTATACGGATTAATAACATCAATCCCCAATGAACCTGATTGCAAAACTACAATAGCTTCTTCTTCATAAAAATTATATGCACCTAATATTTTTGAAAAACCGCCATCGGCTCTAATAAAATCTTTGTTATAAGGAGAGAATAAAGGCTGTATATAAAATTGACCTTTATTGATTTCAGATATAGGTGTTAATCCGTCCGCAGATAACCTTACATGATAGGCTCTTATTGGATCAACAAAATAAAAACAATTTCTCCCTTTTGTAAGTGAACAATATTCCTTACCCATTCCATAATTACCTTCATAATATTGAATGTTATTTTGGGTAAGAATCTCATCAGTAGTTGTTAATTGGGTAGAATTACTTTGTATATACCTATTATAAACACCGTAACGACCTACAGCTAATTCCTGAAAAATAATTAATTGTCTTGCCCATGCAGCAAACCTTTGGATTGTTCCTTTTGCTCTATCTACTTCATCAAAATTTAGTGGGAAAAATCTGTTTATCTGATTGATATTTGTGTTTTGCTGATACGCTAATCCCCACCTTAATAAAGTTTGAAAGAAAATAGTTTTTTCATCTGGATTAACTACCCATGACCTTCCGTTTTCATTTATTTTACTATCATAAAAATCAGAAAAATTCTGGTCTACTACTCCAATTATAAAACTTTTATTTGGTTCTGTATATGAAATAGCACCAGATAAAACATCACAAACAAAAGCGTTATCTGAAGATGCTATATGCAAAAATGATTTACTATGCGCTGGCCATGTTATAGGTAAAGAATACGTAAATCCAAATTCTTCCCCATTGGTAAGTCCTGTTTTAGAACCTAAAACATAATATGTAATAGTACCACCGCTATCCGCTATTCCTATTTGCACTCTTACTTGTGATGCTGTAGCTGCTCTTGCTACTAATGCGATTGTTCCTTTTGCTGTAAAAATATAACTTGGTGTATTTACACTAATTGTCCATCCGGCGTTATTATAAAGTCCACCTGTTGTTATTAATTGCTGATAAGGAACATCTGGTGCAACTTCATATTCAGGGTTTAATATTATCTCACTCTTTATTCTTTGCGGAATAATATAACCCGGTTGTACTGAATTTTCAGGTAATAAATCATAGCTAATTATATTACCAACATTTATTTCTCTGTATCTAAAATAAGCATCCCCTCTATCAAATAAAAAAGTAGCTGGTGTTACTAAATCCGTAGATTGATTTTGAATCATCCCCTGATGGAATCTTGTATCTGTTCCCGGATTACCTATTTCATAACGCTGAACAAACTCGTAATAAGTATCAAGTTTTGCTCCGGCAGACTTAGCGGGAGTATATAATTCAATGTAATAATAAAAATATGTTCTGGTAACACCATCCCCAAAATTAAAAAAAGCATCCAAATCATCTGGTAATACAATTTTTAAAAATTGTCCATTTCTTACAATACCATTTATTTCAGGGTTTAAGACTTGTGAATAAATTTCATAATCTCTATATAAAACAGGTGCGCCAACGCTTCCGTCTGCATTATATAAAATCATAAATCTAATCCTATCTCCTGAAGCAAAATCATAACTTATTATAGAATTAGGATTTAATATTTTGTAAGATTGAATGCTTTCAACTGATATATACCCATACTTATCATCTTTATAGGTTCGATCTGAAACCCAGTAAAGATATTTTTGTTTTGTAAGGTTGTTTGTTCTTAAAACATGAAAATATTTAGCCCAGATTGGGGGGCGATGATTTATAGATAAAGAAATGGTTGGTATTTTATACAATAACGTACCTAAACCACCGCCAACATCAAATGTTGTTGTCGCTGAAAATTCAGCACTTGTAGTACTCCCGTTTGTTTTCCCTTTTTCATCAAAATATGCTATAGCATAATTTTCTTTAGTATTCCAATCGTAAGCCTCTTGCGAAATATTTAGTGCTGAGAGAATATACACAGTTGCAGATACTACTGATTCTGTAACGGCTGGTGCAACTACAACATCAATAGCCAAATTAGTAACACTTATTATAGCCGTTTGTTTAACTGTAAACATAATTGTATTACCAGAATTAACTACGGGTGTTACATAAAAAAATGTTCCTTTTGGGAACAGACTTTGGTAAGCTGCGCCATTTATAAGAGTAATAACACCTGCACTATTTAAATTTACAGTTCCGGCAAATGTTTGAACTATACCTTGAAGCCTTGACTTTAATAATACCTGATTAGTCCTACTTATTACAAGTGTATTTGAATTTATACTTACCTGTGTAAACCCTTGACCTGTTGCACTTGTGGATAATCCTGCTAACACATCGGCTGGCGTATCTCCTATAGCTGCTGTATAAGTAATGGTATAAGTAGTTACACCAACTTGTATTTGTGCTGAATAAATATCATTTATACGAATATTTCCTAAAACTACAAACGTTATATTACCTGTACCAAATCCATATAACCCATTTTGAGTAACAGAAAAAATGCTTGAACTATCTAATGCAGAAGCGTATTCTAAAGAGGTAGAAACGCTAACATCAGGAACTACCGGATCAAGCCCTTCCTGAATGCCACCATACACAATTACATTCCCATTCAATAATTCTTGTGTATTTGCAATATCAGGTACATAATCAAACCCTAAAATGTTTTCTTTTTCATCAACTGAAACGTATGCCTCATTATTGTAAAAATAATATACATACACATCGTTATCCGGTATACTTAATTCATCCTTGTCAAGTATTACTACAGAAAATGGTATCCCCCATTCATTACCTGAATTATCTCCTAATTCAGAAGCTAACGACATTGCTACTTCTAATTTTCTTACATCACTACCACCTGTTTGTAATACACATCCAATTCTGCAATTTTTTGTTGGGTTGGTATCTACTTGTGGAGAAACATAATTAAATGGTATAGCAACATTTCCTCTTGCACTCCATACTGATTTTAAATTATCACCATAAATGAATCGGTATTGTGGAAGAAATAACTGCTTACGCATGTTATTTATCAATGCAGTGTTATCATCTTCGTATGCGCATCTTATAGGAATAGATGGCGGTGCTTTTGCTACATCTAAATATTCTTCTAACCAATCAGAACCATAAATTCTGTTTTGTGCTGATAGTAAATTTAATATTTTAGGGCGTTTATTTCTGGCTGTCCATATTAATAAGTCACCATCTTGCTCTGTAGTATAAATTATATTAACTGAAGGAATTGGATAGTCTAAAGAAAAACCTAAAATATCAGTTTGAGAATCTGTAAAACACAATAATAATTTAGTTATCAACCCATTCTTTACATCGTATTGATAAATTCCATTTCTGCCATTACTATTGTAATTAAAAAATATAACCCTTTGTTTTAAAGAATCATAAAAAGAGCCAATACATTCATTATCTCCTACTGGTAAATTATCGTTTGTAACTACGTATGTTCCCGGAACGCCTTCTGCCCTTAAATTACCCGGATTGCCCCTAAACCTTACATTTTTTGACATAGCATGATCTCCCGGAGCAATAACATACCCTGAATCATCTGTATTTAATCTGCCATTAAAATGCTTCTGATCTATCATGATGGCACGTAAGGATTTTCTGCGTATAAAATATTTTTTTCAGGAACTATTGTATAATTTTTGTTGCCATAAGTAACCACCACGCAATCATCGCTATTAAAAAGTATGTATTGCCCAGTTGAAAACAAGGGAGTATTTAATGTTGTAATAGCATCAATAAGCCCTGTTTTGTACGGAAGTTTACTAATAATCTGATTAGGGCTTGTTTGTTCCGTAACACTATATTGATACTTTGACAATGCAATAGGTAAACTCATTAGTTAACTCTTTAAATATTGTCCTTGTGTTTCACGTATCCATTGAGAAATTCCCTGTAATGTAACTTTCTTCTTTCCTAATCTTCTTCTAGCTGATATTGCTTCAGCAAAAAAATCTTGCCTTGTACCTGTTTTCATTTTCCAAGAAATAAAAGCAATGATAGCCTCCTGAAGTGCTAATGGAACTAAAAAATCATCTGATCTTTTAGGATTAGGAATATATTCAAACATGATATTTTCATACTTGAAATTTACTGGCAGCACTATAATTCTATTACCTTCATCCACTCTACACTCTCCATATTCTATTAATCCACCAGCAGCACCAAATAAATTATAATAACCACCATCGTAATAGTAGTTAAAATAAAATGGTGTTGTTCCTAATGCTCCTATAGAATTATTTACATTGGGGAATAAATCTTCTATTCTATTTGGGCTTTCATCACGATAAGTGGTAAGTCCGGGATTTATTCTCAATGTAGTTATTTCATTGTTTGAGTTTAATAAACCTATTTTGCTCCAAGAAAGACAATCTTCAGGAAAGGGAACTGTTTTATTTGGCAAAACTGGCAATCTTACTGTTACTGGTTCGCCACTAAAATCCTGAATACAGGTTAAATAACCTCTCAATCCTAATAGCCAACACCTATCCTGATCGCCGCTTGATTTATCTACTTCATCTAAGTAGTAAGCAACAATAGATCGTAAAGAAACCCATGATCCTATAGCTGGTGTTTGTGACATTATTTTTTAAGTTCTTTAATTCTTTCATAAATTATATCATCCAAATGACGACCAAACCCACCAGTATGCTGAATGTGCAATATTCTTCTTAAAAAAAGTATTTCATCACTTTCTTTTTCTTCAATAGGATAGACTACTTGCGCAATCGGCAATTGTTCTTCCATTTGAGCAGGAATATCAGGCGTTGAAACTGGCGTTTCTATACCGGGTTGTTCTGTGATATTTTCGCTTTCTTTTTTAATTGCTTTAGCCATTTTATTTTATTTTAACTTGATTTATTACCTTGACTTAAATCATCCTGAATTATATCCTGTGGCATCATCATTCTGTCTTTTATTCTTGCCAAAACTTTTGTTACTATCATTTCCTGTGCATCGTCTGGTAAATTTATTGGATCATTTATATTTACCGCTCTTGTACTTGGCATTTCAGCATAAAAAACAATGTTATTCAAAGATATATTATTGCTTGCCCATAAACTTAAAGTACTTGCATAAATACTTCCATAGATACCAGATTGTAATGGCATATCCCTCCTTCTACCTATCCTTTTATTTTTTAAAAAAATAACATCTTGCCCTTCCCAATGTGAAGTGTCAGCCGGGTAAACCCTATTTATTGAATATCCCAATGGAAGTGAAAGCGGAGGCTGTGGTAAGGTAGTTTCCCATTTATTTGATACAGGATTTAAAGTAGCTGTAGCCAATTCAAATGTAACCATATAGGCCTCTGGCACATCAAAGCTGCCTATTACTTTAGCACCACCATATACCTGACCAATTAATCCACTCGACATTGCTTCATTAATATAAAGCAACATTTCATTATCGGATGGAGAAAAAGATTCATTAGGCCAATCGTTATTTACGTGGCGTTTAATCCTTTCTATTAATTGTAACCATGAATAACTTAATGCCATGTTATAATGATATTGATGCTACTATTACCTGTAAATCTACTGCTCCTGTATCGGCTTGTGCTGCTATCGCTGTTGCATCTACAAATGCTGAAAATGAGGCACCGTTAGCAACTGCACTTTCTTTTGCATTACACATAATAAAAGATTGCCCCGGATCAAGTTTTATATCGAAAGTTTCTGCGGATGCTTTTGTTACTCTTATTCTGCACCAATTAGAATTATCTAAATTGGTTATCTGAATATATTTTACATTAGAAGTAACAAATGTACCTGCTGATGAACCAGAAGAAAATTGAATAATATTTGCTTGTGGTGTTGTAAGTACATTGACTATTCTTTTATCATACAAAGCTATGTTTGGTATAATAATTTGATTAGTTGAACTTAATTCTTGTTTACCCAAAGTAATTGTACTTGATATGGTAACAGTTAAATTAGATGGTGTTACAGTAGTAGCCATATTTTATATTTTTAATCGCCGGTAGCGATATTTGAATTTCCAAAATTTACAAAATCGGCATCTTTAAATCTTACGCCGAGTGCTTTTAAAGTTCTTTTTGTTATTTCAATAATTGATAAATCATCCCATTCTGGTTGTACGCTCGTACCTGAATTATAAATTTGCTGCCCATTGGGAGCGATAATATATCCCCAAACAATATCATTAGGTTGCCTTACATAGTCTAACGTTAAATTAAAACTATCAACTAACAATAAGTTTTGAGGGAGTATTTTATAATAGTTTTCGTATTGAGTGTAATAATATGTTTGATCTGTTCTGCTTGGTGGATCAATAACACTTTTCACTACTGAGAAAATCTGTGATGGATTGACTTGATAAACTACCTCATTATTTATCCTTGCAGATAATTTATAAACAAAATCTTCTGGTAGTGTGGCAATAGGTGTACCTATTGTTATATTTTCAATAGGTATTGATGCGGATAAAATAAATGGAGATAATTTCTGCATGATAGTTTCATTCTGAATTAATCCTGTATTAACCCCTTCTTTTCCGTTGTTCCTATTTTGGAATCTACCAAGTAAATCCTGCATGTAAGACTTTTGTTCAGGATTCCACGCATAAAACAAATCTTTAGCGGAAATTCCACCAGCTAAATTTTTATTGGTTATAAATTTAGTAAACTCAAATATGTTATCTACAGACCATGCCATATATCAAAAAGATAGCTTACCTGTTAAAGTAAGCTATCATGTTTTATTTGTTTTTCATTCGTTAGTTATAAATTGCCTTTAATTGTATCAAGAAATCAGCCCCTTCTTCTGTTTGACTGAACTCAAACAATTTTTGTGAAATAGATTCAAAACTTTGTAATCCTGAAATATCGCAAATGACTGTGTTTTTAGAACCCCATGTTGCTTTATTCGGAATTGCTTTTGTTGATATGGTTCCTTTTTTCAAGCAATCATCAACATAATACTGAATTTCTATAGCCCTGTTTCCGTAAGTTTCAATAAACCTTTGCGGTTCTTTTGATGCTTGTTCACGATACTTAGCCCTTATTTCTGTTTCAGTCAAATCATTTCCTGAATCCCAATCTGCCAATGGAATACCTAAGAAGTTTGCATGTATCTTCATTTTTGTTTCTGTAGCTTCTCTTGCAAGTTTCAATGCTTTTTCAATCAAATCAATTTTAGACATTGTTTCATTTGCAATAACTTCAGTATCTAATGACTTAAATACATGATCTGCTGATGGTGTTCTAAATGGACTTAATGTATTCCAACTACAGATATTCAAATACAACAACAACATTCTTTCATATCCAAATGCACCAAATTTTCCTTCAAGAAACTTGTATTTATTTTTATGCGTTTGTGCAATTAATTGCTGGATGGTATCTTTATCCTGTGGTTGCTTATCTGCAAATATTGTTGTACATCCATCGTAATAACGTACTATCCTTCTTTGACCTTTCCAAATAATTTGAGAAGTTAAAATAATATTTCTTGATGCCGGAAATTTCCTTTGCGGCAAAGCAATATTTGATCTTCCTGAATTGGTAGTAAGAATTACCGGATGCGTTCTTTCAGGAACTACATCTGACAGTTCATACATATACCTTTTTTTAGGGTCAAATTCTTGTGAAAGAGCTAAATGTTCTGGACTTCCTTTTATTACAATTTCTTCTTCCCTTTCGTTCCCAAATTCAATTTTAACGGTAGAAGCCCCTTGTGTTTTTAATGGGGCATCCATTGTTGGTGCGTTTGCCATTTTATGTTTTTTAAAAAATTAAGGGGAAGGAATACCCTTCCCCTTTTTAAATATTCACTATGATTGAATACCTTTCAATATGCAGAATTGTTCTGCTGCCGTAACCCTTGAACCCACATAAGCAATCTGTTCGTATTTGTTAGATGCTTCTGTTGTCTTTGTTGGTTGGGTGTAACCTAAAGACCAACTGTAGATTCTTTGTCCTGATGGAATATCAGGGTTTTGCTGGTACACAAACTGAAGGTATGGGCGTGTAGCATCATCTTTTGCATCCTGTGTCATTCCTTGTGGAACAAACAAACCAAAGTATGCCCGGTAATCTCCCTGTGTAGGAACATAACCAAATAATGCTTCTGCACTCATTCCTTTGTAACGGTGGAAATGGAAATCAAAAGTATCGGTAGAGAAACCTCTGAAACCATAAGATGTAGCAGCTTCTTGGCTAAATCCTACAGATGCGTAACTAATTGCACCATTACGGTAGATACCAAACAACAGGTTGTTAATATCCTGACGTTGCGTTAATGCCTGTAAGCCATGATACTCTCTTGGGCCACCATTAGCATCAAACACGTTTGTCATATTTTGGAAATCTGCTACTGTAAATTGCTGTGCAATGTAATCCACTTCTGAACCTCTTGCCTGAACATCAGGAATAACACCTGTAGTTCCGTTTGTTCCTGAAATGTTAGAAGATGGTACACCTTCCATAACAATATCTTCTACGGAAGCCATCATCTGAACGTTCATTTCTTTAACGGCCAAATATGGTTCGTGGAAATTACCATTACCAAAATCAATCTGCGTTTTGTTCATAGAGGCTAAGTCTGTTGATTTAACAGAAGCCCTTGCAACTGTGGCAGTATTATCGTAACGATAAAGTTTTGCTTGTTGTGTACCTTGTGAATCAGATGCTTCACCTGCTAACTGATTACCGAAAGTTTCCAAACCTTCACCTGCTAATACTACTGTGCTTGAACTTGAACCAGAGTGAACAGTATAAGCACCGTTAGGAGTAAGTTCAAGAACAAAAGCACCAGTTGTACGGGTAATATTTGTTACTTTAAACTTCAAACCATTTGAACGGAATTTTACTGTTTGGTTTAACAGAAACGGTGATTGTGTACCTGTAGCACCATTGTTATAAGATTCAGGACTTTTAAGTGTTACACTTACTGGGGCACCAACGGCACCTGCATTTACTTGTGTAGCTACTAATCCAGAACCAAAAGGACGGCCTTTTTCAAAGTGAGAATAAGTATTGGTTGTAGTATTTACTTGTTCTACTACTGAACCTCCCAATAACTCATTAACCATCATGTACTGACTGTTGCCATATTTGGCAATCAATCCCGGAATATAATCTGGAATAACGAAGTTTAGATCGTTAAATATTGCTGTGGTTATGCCCGAAGGATATGCGACTGGCCCCGGTTGGCCTGTAGCACCACGAACTATTGTTGCTGGCATTTTCTTTTAAATTTTTGATTTTTAATTATGTTGTAATGGTTTAGGCATATACCTTGCCAATGACAACTCCATCTGCTGTTGTAATTCTGTTTTTTCTCCGGGTGTTTCTAATGGTACTCTGCTCATTCCTGAACCTGCGGAATTATCAGGTAACATTGATTTAATAGCTGCATTTTTGGCTTGCGTCATAGCTGCGGCTATAATTTTTTCAAAATTTTTGGAGATAAACTCATCTCTGAAAGATGCTTTAGAATCTATTGTTCCGTCTGGATTCCGGTAAGCATTTGATCTCAAAGGGTCGTTGCTAACAGCTTGTACAGTTTTTGAAAACGATTCCTGATCCGGTACGTACTGAAAATCAAATGCAATTTTATTGGCTTCATCAATAAATGGCATTTTAATCCCAAACGAATCAGGGGTAAACGATTTAACTGCTTGTTGAGATGCGGCAAACTCTTTGTCTAATAATTCCCATTCTTTTTGGAAATTATCATAATTAGGGTCGCCTTGTGGTTGTGATATAGAAGGTAATACTAACTCTTTTTTAAATGACAATAATTCAGGCTTTGCCAATTTCGCATCAATAGTCATAGATGTTTTAATATCTGTAACTTTTTCTTTCCATTCACTATGCCTTATTTGAAAATCATCCGGGTCTTCATCTGCTCCTATAACAGGTTCAGATGGGATGCCGTACATTTTATTAAACTTATAATTTATTTCAGATTGGGAAAGTTCTTTATACTTTAAGCCCATTTGAAGTTTAATTATATCGGGAGCGTTGCTTTCATTAATTTCCTGTGAGGTTAAAGCGTTTAACTTTTGTTGTTCACTAAGAAAATTATAAAGTGGTTCGTAGTTGCCTGTACGCAGGTTTTCAAAAATATTTTTACTTTCTTCTACATTATCCCCTTCCCACTTAATTTCAGCAACCGGAGGCTGTGCTTGTAAGTTTTTAAAATTACGGATGTCCTCTACAATTTGTTCAGGGTTTTCGTAATTAAACTCATTTTTAAAAATGTCAAATGAAAATGGATTTTCAGTAGGCGTAACTGGTGGTGTAACTGGTTCCACTGGTGTTTGGGCGGCTGCTGCTACTTCTGCATTTGCATTAGGGATATTACCCAATGAAATCTGCATTTGCTCATGCACTTCAGGTGGTATCCCTGCCGGGATAGAAGCTGTTTGCGCTTCTTGTGATGGTTGTTCAATAATGTCTGCCATAAAATTTAATGGGATTATTTTTTAATAACGTAAATATATAATTTACAGTTATGTGCTTTGAAAAGTTTATACATTGCACTACATTTGTATACATGAAAAGACAAAACAAAAGCACTCCATTTCCTGTTAGATTAGGAAATAAAAAAGCCTTCTTAATGCAAGAGGCTTCTGAAAAAGACAGATCATTGCATTATTTAATAAACAAAATTTTAGAAAAGCACTTAGATGAAAGTGGTAATCTGAAATGGATGGAGCAAAAATTAAAAAATATTAAGCAGGGATTTTAATAGCATATTTAGGAAGGATAGCTTTTGGCCTTTGCGTTTCTGATTTACCAACTTGTGATTCTCCAAAAATAGGGAGCAAACTCATCATAAGACTTATCACCAAATCTGATTTTGTTCTGTTTAAGTGATCGTAGTCTAATAATTGTTTTAATAGCGATATATATTTTATACGATGTACATGACCATTATAATCTTCAATATTGGTTCCGTCAATATACATTTTAGTAACCTGCAACTGTTGGGCTAATTGAAATGGGTCACCACTTCTTGTACCATATTCAGGGTCTTTATTTGGTTTCAATGGATTTCTTGCTATCTTGGGTGTCCATTCTAAAAAAAGCTGTGATTCTTTAGAGCAAAACCACCTATAAAAATCTGTTCTTCTGTCAATTTCATAATTCGCCGTACATCCATACCACATACAAGCCTTTCTTACTTCTTCATCAAAATGAATATCTAGCCTTGTAGGAGAAATCCATAAAGCAACAGGATAATTGCCGGTTTCTTCGCCATTTATAATTAATGATTTTTTAAAAACACAAATAGCCGGATTAGAACCTTCAATAGCTATCCTGTCCTGCGTAGTATCAACTCCAATTTGATACATAGACTTATTTAATGGTTCCATCTTGCCATAGTGAGAATAATGATTGGGCTTCAAAGGAAATTCTAAAATAAACCATCCGCCTTTCTCATCATCCATTGGTTTAACTATTTCCTTTGGTTTGGGTTTAGTTGTAGGCCATTGTGGAATATCAGTAACCATTTCCGTAATCAACCTTAACTGTCGAATAGACGGTGGATTTAATTCTAATTCCTCAATTTGATCTGTTATATTCTTTGGATTAAATTCACACCTGTCATTACCTTCATAAAATGCTTCTTTTATTGTTCTAGGTTCCTTTCTTTTACGTGCAGCTAAAGACCTTGCGTTGTTTTCTACTGATTTTCTATCAGCTAAAATTTGTTGTATTGTTTTTTCTACATCAGGATAACCATAAATATCAAAATTTCTACCCTCATCAGCGGTCTGAAAAAATCTATACAAACCGCTAGGTGTCATCCCATTTTCTTCTCTTTTATTTTGATCGCTGGCTTCCCAAAGTTGAATAGCCGCCTCTTGTACACCATCTTTATCACTTTCTAGTTTTTCAACCGTTGTAGAATACAGTGCTTTACCAATAATATTTCCTTCTTCATCCAGTAAGCAATATCTAATAACTTCATGCCTGTCAAAAACGTTAGCTTCTGTAGTCTTTCCCCACTCATCAGAAAAATACCTATGGACTTTAGAACCATCATAATGAATAGGGTCTGCACTTCCCCAATCAATCATTGACCCTAATTCATCTTTATCAATGCCGTCCTCTGCTTTTTTACCCCTAACATTTGTTTGCTGAAAACGTATTTCTGTCTTAGGATTAATACCTAAACTCATATCATATTCCGGCCTGAAAAATCTAGGAAATTTTCTAAATGGATATACCACCGCTTTACCAAAAACTTTTTTAGCATCATTTCCTGTTTTTGATTGCAGCGCACCATTTACCATTTTTGTTCTGGTAACGTATTCAAGAATAAACAACCCACCTATAAACGTTTTTAAAAACCTACGTTTTGTAACGTCAATCATACCCATACATATAGGGTCTTGAATACAATATTCTAAGAAATATGTTTTTTTGAGATGAGGGAAAATAAATTTTGCATATCCAATGTCAATATTAAACCATTGAAGAAGCATATAATAAAAACCAGTAAGGTAAACGCTTTCGCTTTGTTGAGTTTTAGGATTATAATTTTTAAACCAAAAACCATTTAATCTACGAAACCATTCTTGCTGCTTAAAAGCCTCATATTTTTCATCATAAAATTGAGGATCATCTTCTTTTTTTCTTTTTAAATAATCATCCTCTTTTTTTGTTACTTCCTTATACCATGAAGGCATAGGGAATCTTTCCCAATATTGTTCTTCCGGTATATCTGACCTTTGATATACGCCTGTATATTCTAATTTATTAGTTAATACATTCCATACATATCCTTCGGGTGGGATGCAACAATCCAACCCCTGAATATTCATTATTGTTCCACCTTCTATCTTACGATACATTAGCTATTTTTTTGACCCGCAGAACCTCCAATGGCATCTGATATACTTTCAGGCGTGGTAATTCTTGAAAAGATAGGACTTTCCGGTTCTATCTTTTTTAAATCTTCTTTTGTTAGTTTTATTCTTGATTTTAAATCATCAACAGAAGAAATCATTTTTGGCAAACCATCTACCATTTCCATAGCCCTCTTGTATTTCGGGCTGTCTTTATCTGTTTCAGTAATAGAATTTTTAATACTAAAATCATTCAAAAATTCAACTTGTTGATTAAGTATTTTTAGATATACTATATAAGCATCTTTAACAGGGTCGTATATCCCTATACCAAACATTTTTTCATATTGTTCGCATTGTTTTTTATAATCAATATCTGACATAACTTTTAACGTTTTAATACATTTTTAGCAAACCTAGCTTGAGATGCGGCTTTTTTACCATAAGTTCCCGCCAATGCAGCCCTGAATTTTGATGATGGTATTTTCTCTGAAGATGGAACATTTAAACTGCGATGCAAGCCCCCCTTTTCAAATGTTATAGGTTTTTCACCGGCCTTATGAATAGTTTGTGTTGCCATGATTAAACTGATTTATTATTTTTATTTTTATCGTAGACAGTAGATGTTTGTTCGTTTTCTCTCCTGTAAATGTTACTTGGATTATCTGATTGATCTGAACGATTATTTTTTAAATATCTTACATGATTGATTAATGCCTGTGTTTGAGTAAAGTTCCTGATTGTTTTACCTTTATCATCATCAATAGCTGAATATTTACCCATAGATTCATTTAATTGCGATTTGTCTTTTTTCTTTTTTGAAAAAACCGCAGCCACCGCTCTTACTAATTTTTCGTTTGGCATAAATTATTGCATTTGGGGTTGTAAATTTTGCATTTGGGGGTTCATCATTGGTTGCTCCTGACCAGCCATATCATTTACCATTTGCTGCTCTGCATGTTCTTCTGCCATAATTTCCTCTACCATTTTTTCATTTTCTTCTTTTAATGGAATGGTTATGTTTGGTACTAATTGCTGAATAGCTGGAATAAATTGCTTTATCAACATGCCGCTTTCATCTTTGGCAGCTACTTGTAAAATACCCTGTAGCAATAATTCTTCTTTTCTTTTTGTTGACCTAAATTGTTCAATATCTTTTTCAGACTTAATTTTTTCTCTTTGTATTTCTTTTTGAGATTCGGCTGCTTGTGCGGCTGATTCCTGTTGAACTTTTGCGTTTTGTGCTTGCAATCTTTCACTATCTTCCATTGATTTTTTTCTATTTTCAGCAATGGCAGCAACCATATAACTGTATGCTAATTTGAAATTATCTATTTCTCTTAGCATTTGTGCATCTTTTGGAGTAAGTGCTGGATTCCCGTAAGCATCAGTAACCTGACTGTACCTATCAATATCACGTTCCAATATTTCTCTTTGATAATCGGTAGATTTAGTTTCTACTGTAACCTGAAATCTTGTATTAAGCATATCTTCTTTGGATTCAGGTTCTTCTTTTACAATATCATTCCAATGAAGTAAACATAATTTGTAAAAAGTTTGTTCCCATAATGTTTTATTTGCAACCTGAATAAAATCAGTAACATTATAAGATGCGGAAACTTGTTGTTGTTGCAATACGCCTGAAGTTCTATCACCAACATCACTACCATCCCTGTATTGTGGTACGCCTATTAACTGACGTATTTCATTTACTATCCCGGCTAATACATTTGTAAGTTCAAGTATTTTTTGAATGGTAGGATCATTTATAGCTGGCGAAATAGCTGGCGTTTCTTTACTCAAAGGATCAAGCCCTCTGCTACTCCAAACTTCAGTTCCTGTTTGATTGTATATCCTAAGTATTTCTTCCCAATCTATAATATTACCAGCCCCCAAATCAATATTTCTTGCACTTTCCACATCTATTCTTATACCTGTAGGACGAAGGGAAGATATTAACTGTTTCCTTTTTAATTTAGTAATGGTATATTCTTTCAATGGTTCCATTATCCTTTCAAAAAGAGAAGGAACATAATCACCATCATTATTAGGAATAATAGCTGTGTAAGATGAAAGTGGTTTGGATATATCGGTAAATGGATTAATAATTAAATCAGGTTCACCCCAATAAAGAATTACATTACCTCCGGGAGCATATACCCCACGCATCCACGTGTTTTTTTGCCTTTTAATTACTTCTACATTATCAGGCTTTGGTTGGGAAACAACCTCTCCGTTTTTCTTTATTTGTTGATACGGGATGCCAGTTTTTTGAGTAATATTATCTTTACCGTAAGCATCTTTTTTGGAAGTAAAATAAACATCAACCGGGCAATTTATTTCACAATCCATTACTAATATATTAGAATCATCATACGGCCTAACATAATAATAAATTGTTTGCGCCCATGCTTCATTCCACATATAATTAAAGGTGCCAATATTTTTATGTGCGGATAGTCTTGCTAATTCAAAAATTTGTTTTTCTGTTAATCCATCAGGCCGTTCAGGTGTTTTACCAAATCTTTCTCTTACATCTTTTACTTTTAAATTATAAAATTCACCAATCATTGTTATTTCAGCTTCCCCCAAGTCATTCATAAAAAAATTGTATACCATGTTACTTGGTATACATTTGCGAATGCTGTATTTTTTTTCGCCTAATTTTTCAATTTTGGTAAATCCTGCATTTAATGTAACTAAATCATAAAGCGTTTTTCTGTTAGCTACCTCCTCAAAATGAATTGCATTTTTCACCAAATCAATCATTTTTTCAAACCTTATTTCTTTGGGAAGTCTATCTTCTATTTCAAAATGAATACGGGCAGATAACTCATCATCGGGAACATAAGCTAATTCAGGTTCAAGTTGTAATCCTGACGCTTGCTGCATCGAATCAATCATTTGGGCATCTTTCATTCTAAAAATAGCCTCAAATAATCTATTTTCTTTTTCTGTTAAAGAGCCATCATCAATAGCATTGACACAAGTGTACGTTTTAACTTTTGCCATTGATTCAACCAAAGTGCCAACAAATTGAGCCGCCATTCTTTGTTGGGTCATATCCACATTTAAATACGATTTATTCCCATCTGATACATTCATCAGGTTTAGGAACTCTTTCATATTTTGCGATCCTTTTGCCCAAAGAAGGATTTCTATTTGCCGGGTATTCCTTGCTCTAAAAAAATTAAGATTATCGGAATCAGAAACCTGTTGCTGATAAAACTTTTTGATAATGGCTTGCCCATTTTCCTTTTTCATTAATTCCTGCGGAGATAGGAATAATCTATTTAAAAGAGGGTCTTGGAATGGCGTTTGGTTGGGGATATTAGAATCCATGAATTATTTTTGAAGTTAAAAATATAACTTTTTTTCAAAAACTATTCTTTTATATATCCAAGTATTTGCTCGGAATCTAATTTAGTAACCCTTATTTCTTTATTATTGAAGTTATAAACTATGTCATAAGGGGCATTTGGACGGCATAAAACAGTAGTGCCATTTTTGAAAGTAGTCCAACCTTTATCAGTTATTTTCAGCCTGTCGGTATAAGATTTTTTAAATTCAGGTGGAACATCAAAATTAGAAGGTATAATCACTCGTTCACCTAATACATTTCCACAAATAGCACTTAATCTGCCATTTTTTAAAACTTTGGCAAATACAGTACGGTTATTGAATTTAATAGAAAATATATCGTCCTGAATATGGTGCGGACTTGGTAAATAAAACATATTGTGATGGCATAGTAAAATATCACCTTTAGATATAAACTTATTACCTTGAACTACTTCTGCCATTACAGGTGATTTCTCCCGGTAATTAGTATCATACTTTAAAGCGGTGCTAAAAAGTACATCACCTATAAGCATTTTATTTTTTTGCTTTAGGTCAACTCGAACTAATATTTTATCATTCGCCGTTTTCATCAAACACACACATGATTTCTGATTCTTGTAATACTAAGTACTCTTTCCCATCAATATCCATGTTATACCCTATGCCCTGATGAAAACCTACTTTTTTACCTTTACTTTTTTTTATTTCAGGGTCGTTTACTTTACCGCCAATAGAAAATACTGTTCCTCTGTGTGGCTTAACCCTGCCCATACTTGGCAAAACTATTTCGCCAACCTTTTTTTCTACTGCATCTCTAACGATAAATACTGAAAAATTTGTAGCTATTGGAATTGCCATACTATGAAATTGTGATTATTGAACATTCAGAAGTTAAAAACATCTTGGTTACTGATACAGCGTTTATTAAAGCACATCTAAGTGCTTTTGTTGAATCAATAATACCAGCCTTTACCATATCCTCTACTTGACCCGTCAAAGCATTATACCCTTCATTGAAACCTTTAATAACGGGAGATGAATCTTTATCAATGCCAGCATTTTTGCATATTTGATTAAATGGTGCCGATAAAGAAGAATACACTAATTGTTCGCCTCTTTCAAAATCAGTAGTGGCTTCATTTGAATATAATTGTTGAATACTTAAAAAAGCACTTCCACCACCAGCTACAAACCCTTCTGATATAGCCGCTTTGGTAGCCCTTACCGCATCATCAACACGATCAATCTTCTCATTTAATTCCGTTTCCGTTGCTGCTCCAACATGAATAACAGCAACGCTGCTGGTAAGTCTTGCTATTCTTTTTTCAATCAAATATTTATCCTGCTCTGTTTTGGCTTGTGCCAAATTCATTTTAAGATCATTTAAAAATTCCTCAAACTTGTGAGCATCTTTATTGCCGCCAATGATTGTTGTTTCATTTTTTGATATAATGACTTTTTTAGCCTGACCAAAATGCTCTGCAATTAAATCTTCTTTTATGTCAATACCACGAATATCCCCAATATAAGTACCACCTGTAAGAAGTGCCATATCCTCCATTTCTTCATGCCTTGTTTCTCCAAAGGGGGATTTTACAGCACATACATTAAATACCTTTTTATTATTTATTGCCATATAAGCAAGCCCTTCATCTACACTATCTTCTGAAATAATTAAAAGTGGCCTTTTCATTTCAATAGAAAACATGATGGCTCTTTCTATTTGTGTGTGATGATTGATTTTGTTTTGATAAAAAAGAATAATAGGATTCTCAAATTCACAAGTTTCTTTTGATCGGTTGGTTATAAAATAAGGACTTACCCAGCCACGATCAAATTTATAACCATCTATTATTTTTATCTCTGTTTTTGTACTTTGATTGGCTTCAATATCTAAAACACCATCATCCCCAATTTTTTTAAATGCTTCAGCAATTAAATCACCTATTTCTGTATCATTATTAGCAGAAACCGTTGCAATTTGTTTTAGTCTTTCGTTATCCCCCCTAACTGGCGTAGATATTTCTTTTAATTTAAGAACTATTTTTTCCAAAGCACTATCCATTCCTTTTGCAATTTGATGGCAATTGGCTTTTTCATCAACTAATTTTATTCCCTCTGTAATCAAGTAATCCGCTACAACTGCTGTACAAGTGGTTGCATCCCCGGCTATTTCTACTGTTTTGGTACACGCTTCCCGAATTGCCATTGCACCCCTGTTTTCTATGTGATCGTCTAACTCAAAGTGTTTTGCTACAGTATAACCATCTTTTGTGCTTTTGTTGGGTAATGGCATCAGCCATCCATCATGATAAACTGATTCGCCAATAATAACATTTCTACCAGCGGCACCCATTGTACTACCAATGGCTTTTGCGGCTGCTTGCGCTCCCTTCACTAACTTATCTCTTGATTCTTTACCGTATAATACCGATTTACTCATGGTTTTGGTTTAAAAAATTCGTTTAAAATATATCGTATAGTTGCCCTTATTGACGGAAAATCGTTTTCGTTTTTGTAACGGACTACCTTAGTGTATAATCCATAAGATAATGTCATTATAAATCTTTTCATAAAAACAGAGGTATCAATAAGATACTCTTTTGCAAGGTAACAATTTTTAATTAAATACTTTAGCTGTATTATTAATAATTAAAAAATTAATTGTCATGGCAAATGTATTTTCCATCATTCCTTACCAGCTTAACTCTGGCCCAGCTATCCCTGTAGGAAGCGCACAACAAATTGCATTACCCACAACTGGTGTAACCGTTGTTGACTGCACAAATTCGCCTACAAGAAGTTTAAGCACAGGTGTAAACGTTTACACAGAAATCACGTTGCTTGCAACTGGTGTTAAGTATTATGTTAGTTCTACCTATGCAACTATTATTTCTGCAATTGGGTAAAATAACATCTAATTATTTGTAGGAGCCGGTAATTGACCGGCTTCTTTTTTTGACAATATTTCCTCTACAAACGTGTTGTAAGTTCCGTTTAAATTATGAAAATGTGCCTGTAATGCCATGCTATCAAAAAAATCAAAAGCATTTTCTCCTACTGGAATAACATTGGGTGCCCAAGAACACAATTCAACTATTCTTGGAACTTTTAACCCTTCAGCAATTTGAAATATCATGGTTTGGTTAGATATTAAAAAATTGCATTGCTGAACAGCTTGTGCTAATTCTAAAAAATCATTCACATTTAATTTTTCAATTTCTAAATCAAACTGCATACAAAAGTTATTCCACTCCCTTGTGGTTCCTGCAAACAACAAATTATCTTGATTGTTTTTTAGGAAAGAATAATCTATTGTTGGATTAAGATACCTTTCTGTTCGGCAAATAATAATTTTATTTTTTGCTAAGTTTTTTTCTGTTTCGGAAACAGAAATGTACTGCTTAGATAAATCGCATGTTAAATCAGGATATGGATAAAAATACCATCTTCTTATATCTCCGTATGGTATATTACAAAATGTATCTCTGATAAAACTTAAATTAATATGCCTTTTACCGTCTGTAGTTTCTGCATAATGTTGAGCAAAAACAATTTCGTTAATATCAAGACTAATGGCATCTTCAATATAATCCTGACACTTTAATAAAGGAACCAACATTCTTATCATTTCTTCATTTAAAGAAACATTGTTGCCTTGATTATCTTTTACCGGGTGCGTTGCTCCATCATAATATTTTGCTGGATGATCTTTAACTAAATAAAGTATTGGTTTTATTCCTGTTTTTTTATAAAACTGACGAATAGCAGGTAAAGCAGCAATCACATCGCCACTATTCCCACAATGAACCATTGATTTTAATATTTCAGCCATTATATAATTTTTTTTGATTCAGGTAAACTATCGTACAATTTATTAGGGAGTTCCCTTTTTTCTTTAAAAACATCTTCTACTCCATCCGATACTCTTTCCGTATAAGAAGAAATACCCCACAAGTGCCTAATACCAGCTTCATTAATAGTGTATTCTTGTTGTTGACCAATTCTGTTTGGCATCCATTTTACTTCTATTGGTATATTAAAAACTTTTTTACCTGAAGCATTTAACCAATAAGAAAAATATTGCCCCGGCTCATAACCCACACGCTTAATTATTTTACTTTTTTCATCAAACAAAACATCAATCAATCCTGTTTCAAAATTTCTTGTACCATAATTCAAAACTTCTTCGTTTAAATTACCCATACCATTATGGAAAACGCACGTAGTAGGTTTATAATAATTAATTTTTTGTAATGCGGTATCTATTGAGTACGGTAGATAAGAATTTGATAAATCAAAAAAATCATCAGGATTTTTTAATACTTTATCTAGCCATTGATTATGAATCATGATGTGATAATCAAATCCCTGACGCTTATTCATGTTTGGGAAGTAGCTGTATGGTATAGACTTAACATATTCGCTACATTCTTTCCATGCTTTTTTACTGTATAATGCTCCGCACGGATGCCCATAAACCCCTCCTGATAATTTCAATATTGAGTAAGCAGCATCGTATTCTTTATCAATTATTGAAAAATAGTAATCAATCCATTCATTATTTTCCGGGAATGAATCTGATTCAAGAACCATAAAATAATCACAAGTAACAAGATTATTTTCAATAGCCCAATCAACGGATATGCCATGTGACTGTAATTTATCTTTTGGGTATTCAACATATTTCACAAATTGATTTGCACCAAACACACTATCAATTACTTTGTTAACTCTTTTTTCTGTTTCGGCATCAACTAAATAATTATTTACCAAAATAACTTCCACACTACCCAATGGAGAATGTTCAAGTATTTGTGCCAGCGAATACGCTGTCATTTTTGGAGTGTTGTAGCAAGGAACTATTATGCTAAATTGTTTTGTCATAAAATATCTTTTCTTGCCCCCTGAAAGTTTAAACCAAAAGAACTTTCCAGTTTTTTTTCTTTAAAATCGGGTGAATTTATAATAGCCCAAAGAAGTTTAAAATTTCCTGTTTTAAACGCTTCATAAAGTTCATGATTAATTGTTCTTTCTTTCATTACATCATATTGCCCTTTCACAAAATTAATCCACCCTTCATTTGTTGCTCCAATCAATTTTGGCTGATCTACTAATTTGAGGTAATTGCTGTCGTAGCAGATTTCTTTTATGCGATTAAACACATAGGCTTTTTTACTATCCTCCATATCTTTTTCTGTATCTGCCATCATAAATATTGGCTTGTGATATGGTTTTTCTACATCCACGATTGCTCTTGGTTCTTCGTGTATCACCCCGCTCCATAACATTTCTTTCCTGTCAAAACATCTAAACCATCTGTGTTTTTCTGTTCTGTGTGTAAAATAAAAACAATTACAATTTGTGTTTTTTTCTACTATCTCATTAATTCCGTAATCTTCATCTATTACTTCGGAAGTATTCATGTAAAGCACTAAATCATTGGAAGCATGAGATATTAAAAAATTCAATGTACTTGAAAAACCCATTTGAAATATATAATTAAAAGGCATTTTTACTACCCTTAAATTGTATATCATTTCATATTCCCTCAATAACTTTCTATCTTCTTCGTAAATCAATAAATCTCCGTAAACAAATTCATCAACTACGTTTTTAAAACTTTCAAATGTTCTTTTTAGGGCTACCATATTTCCCTGCCCCATTGTAATCAAACTTATTTTTCTACTCATTTGTGACACTCAAAATTTATTGGATTACCATTAGGGTCATAAAGCACTTTAGGTATACTATCGGTGCAAATTGTTTGAGAAGGATAAGTAACTCCATTTACCGTACCAATCATATCGCATTTCCAGCATCTGTTTTCTTTTTTACAAGAAACCAGTACACAAAAAATAAAGATTAAGGATAATACTTTTTTCATGGTTTTTTGATTGAAGGTAAAGTATCTGTTTTTGGTTTTTCGGTTTTTGTTTTAGCTGGTTGGTTTTGTTGGGTTATTTGTGTTGTGATTTTAGCTTTCACAGGGTCGGCTATTTTGCCTTGAAGTTCCATTAATCCAGCCCATATTACCTGTAATTCATCTTCATTGAATTGGAAAAAATAGTTTTTCTTAGGAGGTTGAACCTGACAATAACTTGTAGCAGAGATAAGCAATAGGGTTAGTACTATGATTGGTTTTTTCATTGTTTTATTTTATTTCAGGGATGTAGTGGTAGCTTAAACCAAACTGGGAATACCCGAAGTTTTTTACTACACCCCTGAAAGAATTATTAAAATTTATTGACTTCATATTATGTTTGATTTAAGCTAGGATTCAAAGGTATAGAAGTTTTTAATTATTAACCAAATTTATTTTAAATATCTTTTTACAGCATCTTCAAACTCCCAATACTGAAGTCTTATTCTTTCATCTACATAGCATAAATTTTTAAGTGTTTTTACCGCATGGATAACGGTGGTGTGATCTCTTGAACCAAATAACTTTCCAGTTGATAACAATGAAACTCTAAGATTCTCCCGAATATACCTCATAGCACATTGCCTTGCAAAGGCTATTTCTCTTTGCCTACAGGAACTTATTAACTCCTCTCTGGATAGCTTAAAAAACAAACAGGCAACATTTATCACATCTTCAGGAGATTCAATTAATATTTTTCTATCCGGTAATTCAACTACGCATGGTGCGCAGTATCTACTTTTAACTATTAATTCCATAAATTATTTTTTTTGAAAATTTATTTACTCAATTCCTTCATCGCAGTTAAACTTATCATCTGAAACAAAAAACTGCATATCATCATTACCTCCCATTTCATCTATTCCTCTTTTAATTGATTTTTGTAGTGCTTCTCTTACGTTAGGTTTTAGGTTTCCTTGTTCATCAAAATAATCTCTCCCATTACCAAATTTCTTTCTCATTTTTTCTTTATACCATTCATCTGTATTTACTCCGAATAGAAAAAAGGTATCATTTGGGTCATTGGCTCTTTGACCAATTAAAATAGACTGGCTCATGTTTGTTGTGATTGTTTTAAAATTTTAAAAAAGTGGTTTAACATTCAGTATTGGAGTTTACCCTCGTTAGTTGTTAAAATGGCAGATCATCTGATGCGGGATGTTTGTCAGCAAGAGCAGTTTCATTTTTATTTGGATTTTCTTTTATTGGAACATGAGTATCCCAATCATCGCTAGGTATATCTTTTGCGCCTACTGGTTTTGTTGTTTCAAGTCTTTTAGCATTACCAATGTAAACTTTTTCTTCACTATCTCTTTTATCTTTTGTAGATGAAAGTTGTAGTGATACATTGTTACCATATTTATCTTCATCATCATTTACCCAAACTAATATGTTTGCATAAACTTTCCCATTTTTAGGTGATTTGCTAAATGCAGAATGTTGTTGTTTTAATGTTTCCATTAAATCAGTAATACAAATACTACCACCAAATAATTGACTTCTGTTCATTGTTTTTGTTTTTTATTGTGAATAATTGTTTTCTATTTTCAATCCTAGTTTATTTATCAATCCATATACGTTAGGATATTTAGATAAAATAATTGTTGCATCCATATTTATTTTAAAAATCTTTTGAGCAACTTCATCGGTTACTTTGCCTTCTTTTAATGTTCTTAAATTTTTAAACCTATTATCTCCTAAATATTGATATAGGTCATCGTTTTGAACGTTCCTAACGATTGCTGTATTAAAATCCGGCTTCGGTTCCATTATCATCTTTATAAGGTTTCCAAATATTTGCTGTTTCTATTTCTCTTTTAGGATATTCAATTATTTGTTGCTCTGGATTTCTTTTAAAATGCCATTGTTGTACTGGATCAATTGGTACTCCACCTTCATACAATCTTTCTAAAAATGCAGTGCCTCCTTTATACATTTCAAATTTTACTGGCACTTCATGAGGCGTTGGTCTGCCGCCCGTTTCTGTATCTTTTATTTTACGAACATGAAGTTCTGTAATCATCCAATCTGTTGGATGTTGAGTAATTCTATGTATAGTTAAAAAATCATCTGCTTTATTGGCTACCTTTTGGCCGCCTTCGGTATCTTCTTTTCTAGGAGCAACCTGATATTTCTTTTCACCATCTTTGGTTCTAGCTGCTGCGGTAACTGCATGATGATTTACAAACCATCCAAAATTATTTTGTTGTCCGTATGCCTTTATTTCACTTAACGCTTCGTAATGATATTCATGAGTATTTAATTTGCTAAATCCACTTAAATCAATTTTTAAAGAATTATAAGGGTCAATCATTCCTGATTTTAAATTAGGGTATTTTACTCTGGCTTTTTTAACCATATTTATAATATCCTTGTAGTTGTATAAATCTTCTTGTGCTTTTATTAATTTAAAATGAGATTCTATAAACTGTTTTGCTTCTTGATATTGATAATCGCTCATTGCAAATTGTCCATATAACTGTTTACCCCAATAAAACTGAATACATTTTCTCATAAAAGCACCTAATGTATTTTCGCTGGAAAATATAATCCATTGCCACCCATGATACATTGCAGACAATAAAGCTAAATACCAAGTAAAAACAGATTTACCTGTATTGTCTATACCATTTGTCATTACTAAATTCCCTTCTTTAAAAAGAAAATATTCATCTAATGAAGGAAAGCCTGTAGTCAATCCCATTTTTAAACTGCCTGATCTAACCTGTTGCAAATATTCATCGTAATCATTTGGCGTTGCTAAAAACGAATAATCACTATCATCAACTTTAACCCTTGATTGAATAACTCTGGTGCTGGTTGTTTCTTTTTTTATTTCTTTTTTTTCTCCATATCCCATTTCAATCAATCGCTTTGCTGCTTCCGAATAATCTTTTTTACATTCCAATACAGCAAAAACAGAATATGGCAAATACGCTTTTTGTGGTTCAAATTCAGTACTGGTAGTAAAAACAGAAAACCAATTTAAGTTATGGTCAAAATTTCCGCTACTTTTTGAAGTGGTTTGCCCCGGCCTTAGTAAAACTGTTTTATGCCCTTTTTGAGAAATAACTTTCCATCCATGATCTTGCAATAACTTAATTACATCTCCACGCTCATTGTAATCATCAAAAGGAGAAATGCCTTTTATTTTTATTGTACTTTTTTTGGGAACAATTACTTCTTCAAAATATTCATTAAAACTCATTGCCGTTTCATGTAACACATCCCTTTCTTCTTCGGTTATTTCCTGAATAGAAAAAAAATCACCATAAACAAACTCATATCCTTTGGATGGAGAAACTACTATTTGACCGCCTACACCTCTAGTTTCAAACAATACTCTTACTTTATCGTTTTCCTTATCCCTTTTTGCTATTTTTTTTGCTTCATCTTCAGGTGTACTTTTTTGTATTTCAGAATTGTAAGATTTTGCAAACGTCTGTAATTTTTCTTCTTCAGTAGTATGCCTATTAGCAAGTTTATTATTGCCAGCAATTTTTTTACACCTATAAATCCAATGATAACCTCCGCTTTTTGTTTTTTGAACTACTAACTTTTTTAATAATTCCGGGCAGCATTCATGTACCGCTTGTTTAAATCTTTCATACAAAGTACCAGTTAAATCATATTTCAAGTCAATATCCAAAACTTCAATACCACCACTAGGAACTCCACATACTAAACCTACTGAATGACATTTTGATAAATCGTACTTATCAATCTTTGTTTGCCATTCTTTAACCGTAGGTCTTTTAAACTGATCTACAGGTATAAATTGAAGCCCCTCAATTTCATTTAACTGATTATATTCTATCATAAAATCTTATTTAAATAATTTTCTAATTTCCTATCAAGCCCTAATCTCAATAATCTGTAATTGTCCAGAACTTTGGCAAGAAAAGAAACATTAAAACAGTTGCCCGTAAACTGAATCGGGTCAAGCCGATTGCCACTAGGTAATGGCATACCTCCTTTTTCATTTATTCTCAAAGCCAGCAATATTTCAGCAAGAGTATAATCACCATAACCAAATTCTGTAATAAAAATATAAACCTCGTTAGAAATTATATCAGCAAAAAATTCAGTATTGGGTAAAAAAGCACCAGTAATGGCTGCACCCCTTAAAATAATCTTATCAATATTTGTCTTTGAATTTTCATAATCAAACTGATTAAAAGACACTCCAATACTACGTGCCTTTACTATTTGTATTTCGGTCAGGTTTAGGTTTGGTGGCATCTGCGGAAGCTCTGAAAGCAAATACTTCTTCCCCCTGTGATTTAAAATTTCCGCTTGGTTTAAAATTTCCTTCATTGTCGCTATGTTTAACTATTTGTATATTATTATTAATTCCATTTTCATTTTCAGTGTTTGCTTGATTGTTTGCTTTAATTTTTGCTTGAGCAAAACTTTTTCTGCTTTTTACTGATTCTATACCCCCCTTTTTACCTGATTCTGAACGCATTACACTCAACTCTCCATCTCTAACCATGCGTTTAGAAACCAATAAATCACCATCAAAAACAAGTACATTTTCTGAAATTAATTCAGTCAACCCAACCTCAACCTCAACCAAATCGAAAGGACACATTTTAGCAACCATTAAAGCAAAATCTTTTATTTGGTTACCTGTTTGCTTGAATTTTTGGTTAAGCAAAAGTTTACCGTACCCGTCATTTGATTTATGTAAAAGGCACATTATATTAACCATAACTCCATGCGCAACAGCAGAACACATTTTCAATTTATTGTTACCAAGCCAATCATCAACATATAATGGTAGGTATGGTTGATCGGTTAAAGCCATAAATATTGAAATAAAAAGTCTGACCCCGGCTGCGGCGTAATCAATCGTAATAATCTGTTTTTAATAGACTTCAGGAGTGAACACAGCCGAGGGCAGACCTATATGTTAAGTGAAAAATTTAGAAAAAATATCCATAAAAAACAGTTAATTGATTGTTTACGCTGATATAAAAATAGTAAGTATTTTGTAAAAAAAGTTTATTGGGGAAAATATTTTTTATAAAACGGAGCGCAAAACCCATCCATCGTTTTTACGTGGATGGGATGTAAGCGACACTCCTTTCACTTACTAAGTTTAAAGATAATTGTTTTTTCTGTAAAATATTGTATATTTGCATTGTGTTAAAGGCTTTTAAATATCGCTTGACCCCTACGGATTCACAAGCTGAACTAATCAATAAGCATATTGGTAGTGCCAGATTTGTGTACAACCTTGCTTTGGAAACTAAAGCTGCTGCATGGGCTGGTAATCGTGTAAGTCTTAACTGTTTTGACCTGATTAAACAACTTCCTGATTTAAAAGAAGAATGTACATGGCTCAAAGAAATTAATAGCCAATCATTACAGCAACCTATCAGAAATTTAGATAATGCCTTTACTCGTTTCTTTAAGGGGCAAGGGAATTTTCCAAAATTCAAAAAGAAATCAAACGGTGGTAGTTTCAATATTCCGCAAAACGTATCTTTAGAAAATGGCAAATTAATAATCCCGAAATTCAAAAAAGGAATTGACATTGTTTTACACCGACCAATTAAAGGAGAGATAAGGCAGGCTACCATAAGTAAAACACCTACTGGTAAATACTTTGTGTCAATACTTTGTGAAACAGGAGACCCAATTAAACCAAAGGCTACAATTAAAGAAAATACAACCGTTGGAATAGACTTAGGCATCAAAACATACCTTGTTTCTTCTGACGGAAAAGAATTTGACAACCCAAAATTCCTTCGTAAAGCACAATGCAAATTAAAATTCGTACAGCGTAAATATTCAAAACATAAAGGCAAAAGAACAAAACACAGGTTGGCTATACTCCACGAAAAAGTAGTGAACCAAAGAAAAGACTTCTTACACAAAACTTCTACACAGCTAATCAGAGATAACCAATCGGTAGCAATAGAAGATTTAGCAGTTTCTAATATGCTTAAGAACCACAAACTTGCACAATCAATTACAGATGCAGGGTGGTCAACTTTTGTAACTATGTTAGAATACAAAGCAGAATGGTATGGCAAAAACATTCTGAAAATTGGCAGGTTTGAGCCATCATCAAAATTACACGCAAATTGTGGACACATAAATAAAAACCTAACCCTATCAGACAGGGAATGGAATTGTCCTAAGTGCGGTGATGTAGTTTCAAGAGATGTAAATGCTGCCATAAATATTAAATCATTTGCTTTAAAAAATATCTTATCTGGAACGGATAGGAAAAATCAAGGAGAACTGTCAACGATGGTTGAAGTGCTGACCCTTGAAGCCCATCCCATCGGCTCTGCCGTGGGTGGGTAGTTCACTAGTTGTGTATGTAACTATGTTCCACGAATCACATTTCACTCTTGCATTAGGTCTGCATAGCTGAATTTGGTACCTAATGCTTCCTGAATGGTTATATCATCTCCTGTAAACCCCTCCCATGAGTTATTAAAAACGTAGCATCTAGCTTTGGCTTTTATTTTTCCTTCCACGAACATTATACCCATTGGAGTTATTCGATACATTCCGTTTCGGGTACTATTGTCCGGCCTTCTTTCCCTTAACCGTTCCAAAAACCTCCAATAAATTAAATAAGAGGCATCCCCGCATCGTTTGTAGCCCTTTTCTGCCATTAAATTTTCAAGGTGAACATAATCCTTCAAACCAGACTTATAGAGAACTATAAGGGCTAATGCCATGTTAGAATTTAATGGCCTGCAATACCTCTTAACAAATAATCCGCAGCACTTACAAATATATCCTTTATCTCTAGGATCAACTACTGGTGGTGTATCAAATTGAATGTACATGGTAGGTTATAGTTTTAATGTGATTTAATTATTCTGTGGGATTACCAGTTATTTGTTTTAGGTTGTTCTTTACTATTTCGAGCATCTGATTAAGATAAAATTTACTTTCAGTTGGCAATCCAAATTTGTACCTACTCCCTTCCGGATGATCTATTAAATAATCATCAAGATCATCAAGTATCTTCCTTGCTACTTCTTCATGGTTAACTACGGGAGCAGGGGTAGTTTTCAAATAACCCGTTGCCTCACATCTACAACATTGAATTTGTATTGGTTCAGGTATTGGGGAATTACAGCAACTTCCATCTTTGTTTGGATTTCGGCAACAACCGGCAACATAATTAACTACTGTACCTGTGCCGCCACAATCAGGACATACTTTTGAGGATAAGATATTACTACCACTTACCGGCTGTTGATTGCAGTACTGGGTGAAAAAATTATCAAATTCGGAAGTGTCACATTGGATTATAACCTTTATTTGCGCCTGTCTGCCATTTGGAAGTTCTAATTGTTCTGTAGTACATTCCATAGACGACATAAAATTTGCAGAAAACCCAATCCCCAATTCTAACATCATACTCGTTGCTTGTTCTACAAGTTTATTTTCGTTAAATTCAATTTTCGGTAATCCAGATTTTTTTGATGATTTCATGCTTTTAATTTTTACTTGTTATTTAAAGTGTTTAGATACTGCTATTTTCTTTTTTTTATTGAGATATGTATTTAGATAGCCTTACTTCCATAACTTGTTAATTAAAAATCATTATCAAATCAATACCCACTATCACAAGAGATAAGAGTATTGTTAGTTTCAGTTGTTTATTTTGGAAATGTACCATTAGCAAACATAAGTGCCGCATATTCTATTGGATTAATCCCCCAAATAACATACATAATTGGATATGCAATAACGGAGGGAGCCAAAAGAATAAAACCCAATAACGATATACACATTTCAATAAATCTTTTTTTCATAATTTTTAATTTAAAGCAGTTAAATACCTTTTACCAGCGAACTTTCTTTTTTTCTTAATTACTTTAGTAGGTTTCATTAATAATGATTGTACTTTTTTAGAAAGGTAAATTGTGTAGGTCATGGTTTTAATTTTTAAATAAATTTAAAAAACGATTAAAAAAATCCATCTTAGGAATATAATAAACTGGTTTTTTAGGGAGTAGTTTTAAAAATTCATCTTTAGGGAAATCTTTATTTTCAAATAACTTCTCTATAATAACTTTATTATAGGTTTCAATTGAATTAATAGCTTCTTTTAATGGCATATCTACTTTAAACATACCAAACTTGTTTAAATAAACCTCACCATTATTGTTTATAGAAATAATTTGATGAAAATAATTTTCCCATACATCTGGATGAAAACAATAAGCAATTTCACCCAATGTAACTTTTATATATTTTTTATTTTCAATCATGGTTTTAGTTTTTATTGTTTTATTTTTTTTAGTTCTTTTTCAGCGGCACCTGTAAAAAAATCCTGAACACTTGTTACTATTTTTTTAGAAACCAGTTTTTGAACCTTTTTTTTAGTATCCGTTTTTACCCTTATTAATTCAGTATCTCTTTGTGTTGTCGCCATGTAATTTCTTTTTGGTTAACCAAAGTTAAGGGATGGTTAACCATATTTCCAAATTTATTTGTAACTTTATTTTTTAAAAATATTTTTATGAACCAATACAGGACTAAAATAAAAATAAAGAACTGCAAGTGTTCTCCCGATTGCAAACTTTTACCCAGCTTCGGTTGCGCAGGTTATAATATAAAGCATATCAAGCAGGAATTAAAAGAAAAAAATTTTGAAAAATATCGTAGGAATAAAATTTTAAAAAGAAAAAAAGCAGCCAAAAACAATCTATCAAGGAAATTGCATCAAGTAAGTAGTGTTCCAAAAGAGAAACTAGAATTAGAACAATGGTTTAGTAATATGGCTTTTAAAATAGCACAACATCCCTATTGTTTAGAGTGTGAATTGAATGGAGTACTTACTTTTATTCCTGAAAAATATTACCGAATGGCAAGCGCACATACACTACCCAAAAGAAAAGAATATGGCTTTCCTTCTGTAGCTGCACATCCTGAAAATGGGTTTACTTTGGCTACCACTTGTGGGCATCATGCGAAGTACGACAAAAGTTGGGATGATGCCAGTAAAATGAAGATATGGCCTTTAGCTATAGAAAAGATAAAAAAAATGCTGCCTTTTATAGCAGCATCGGAAATGAAAAATTTACCTGTTATTATTCGGCAGGAACTAGGTTTATAGTATCCATTATTTTTTTATAAATCTCATCTCTTAAATCTTCGTTGTCGTTAAATAATATTTTAACGGAATCCCTTCCTTGACCTAATTTATCTCCATTATAGCTAAACCAACTTCCTGATTTTTGGATTATTCCTATTTCAACACCAGCGTCTACTACCTCTCCATTAAAATCAATTCCTTTGCCATACAAAATATCAAATTCGCATGTTCTAAATGGGGGTGCAACTTTATTTTTTACCACTTTTATTTTAGTTAAGTTTCCTATTATTTCTTCTCCATCCTTTATTTGGGTTTGACGGCGTACGTCCAATCTTACGGAGGCATAGAATTTAAGCGCATTACCACCGGTAGTTGTTTCAGGATTCATGTGAGGCAGTACACCAATCTTTGAGCGTAGTTGATTAATAAAAATGCAAATGCAACCCGTTTTGGAAATAGAGCCTGTCATTTTCCTAAGAGCTTGGCTCATCAATCTCGCATGTAATCCCATTTTGCTATCACCCATTTCACCTTCAAGTTCGCTTTTAGGAACGAGAGCTGCTACAGAATCAATAACAACAACCGAATAAGCCCCTGAACTAATCAGCCTGTCGGCAATTTCAAGTGCCTGTTCTCCATAATCAGGTTGAGAAATAAGTAAATCATTAATATTTATGCCCAAATTACGAGCATAAACTTCATCAAAAGCGTGTTCTGCATCTATAAAAGCGCATTTGCCACCTAATTTTTGAGCTTCCGAAATAGCGTGTATTGCAATAGTAGTTTTGCCGCTAGATTCAGGCCCATATATTTCAACTATTCTCCCTTTAGGAAACCCCATTACACCTAAAGCAATATCCAAACCTAATGAACCTGATGAAATAACTTTTGTTTTATCAGTTACAGGTTTTTCACTCATAAGCATTACAGAGCCGGAACCGTAGTCCTTATTAATTCTATCCATTGCATCTTTTGCGGCTTGTAGTTTTTCGTCTGATGGCCTTTCTGATAAAATACCATTTGGCTGAACCACCATTTTTGTTTTGGGTATTTCTTCAATAGGCGTTTCTTCTGCCTTTCCAAAATAAGATTCAATCTTTGGAACCCATTTATCCGGCATTTCTTTATGCCCACCCAAAACAGCCGATAAGCTATTTGCAGGCAATCCGATTTCCGTTTCCAATGTTGATTTTTTAGTTCCAGATTCGACTAACTGGTTTAGTTTTTTTAACAGTTGTTGTTTCATTTTTTAGTTTTTTTGATTAAAAATAACTAACAAAACTAACCAAAATAACTAAATAACTAAAAATTATTTCCTCTAAACCTCCCCTTAATAACTAACTAAACTAATAACCATTAACCAAAATCATATTTTTTATTGCAATTGCTTATCAGTTATTTATCTAATATACTTGAGTAAAGAATTAGAAAATAAGACGGCGAAAAATGTTTCAACAATATTGAGTATCCACAAAGGCAAGGTTTTTATAAGAGAAGAAAAGAATGGTATAAATTATTTCACCTTAAATAAAGATTATAGATAAAACAAAAATGCTATCCCCTACCGCCTACCAAGCAAATAAAAGATAGCAAAATCATTTAATATAGTAGTGCTTCGGGTTAGTAACTATTGGTTACGAATAACTGCCAGTATTGAGTAGCATATACTCGACCGAAGCTCTTTTGTTATAACAAAATAACGATTTTATATTGATAATTCAAAATCAACTTAAAAAATCAGAACAACCTGTGAACAACCATAAAATTATACCTATGATGAATTTACCTACTGTTTTAGGCCGACTAATAAGTATGAACAGCTATATAAAAGCACGTTGTAACTTGCCAATCCCAAAAAGCAGAATTTGCTCTATTGGTTTGCAAGAGAAAATTAATATTACTCTTGGATTGTTCTACGTGATTCTCGAATGATGCCAAGAAAAACTAAATAAGGGGTTGGTAATGGGGTGGGATTGGTAAATTATCGGATTTTTCGATAATTGTGGAATTGATAAAAAAACCGTTTTTAATATACTTACCATTTACCTTAGCTTCAGCAATTAATAATGCATCTTCAGTAGCTTCATCATTATCATTAATTTCTGACCAAACTAGTAACTTAGAATCGGATAATCCCATAGCTAGCTTTAACGGTAATTTATTTAATGTCCTTAATTCATTAATATAATCTCTTAATATTTGAGTGATAAAAAACTGTGTACTATTGTCCCTAGTTTTTCCCATCAATGAGGCCATTTCCCCATTAATTAAATCATTATAAAATTCCTTTTTTTCAACTGGGGCTGTGCCAGTAGACATTAATAAATGATCAACTTTAATATGATCAATTATAGTGCTAAACCATGAATCAATTTTAGATTCCGATGCTTGTAATTCGGTATTTTTATTAATAGCAGACATGAGAAGTTTTAATGTGGAGCGGCTTTGCGTAGGATATTAACGCTAAAATAGTGCCTTTTAATACAAAACTAATAAAAATAACTAAAAAACTAAAAATTATTTCCTATAAAACTAACCTTAATAACTAAAATAACTAACCTCCCCTCCCCCCCCTACCCCCCAAAGAACAATTAACCCCTAACCCCCAAAACACTGCAAAAACCCGGCAAGCCCCAAAGCTCCCCAAATTTCCCCGATTTCCCCAAACCATACAAACACCTTACCCAACCCAAAAACCAAAGCCAGCAAGCTAGAAACAAGCCACAACACCAAAAACCAATAGCCATCCAGCAGCAGCCAAAGCGATTACAAAAAAGTTTCATTACTGGCAGTTTCAAACAAAAAAAACGCAACCCACCCGGTTAAATAAAATCAATTCCCCAAACGGGGGACGCCTTCCAAAGTGACGGGGGTGCCTTTTAACGTTAAGTGTGTGCTGTTTTTTCGGGTTTACGGGTAGTGGGTTTTCAATGAGTTACGTTGGTTTTGTGGGGTGGTTATGGGTAACTGGTGAAGCATTCTTTTTGATGGTTTTGAAAAGTTGATCTGTTTGCATACAGAATTTGGATTGAGGGTACCGGGTGGTTTAATTTAGGGTATAGGCTCGCTGGACAAGGAGTTTGTTTTTGGGTAGGTTGGTGCTGGGTTTTTGGGGAGAATTAATTCACGGGAATTTGCAGTAAATTGGGATTGATATTTTTTCTTTACGGAAAGATAGTTGACAGGGTATTACCGGGGTAGTCTTGCTCCGGTTTTTTATTTGTAAATTGTGGTTGCAGTTTTTTTATACATAAGCAGTTGTTTTTGCCCTCTCATTTTTATGGGAGGGATTTTTTTTAAAATAAATTTGGCGAATTACGAAATACGTATTACTATTGCAATATGAAATCAGAAAAAAGAAATCCCCACAGTTATAAATGCACTGATAAAGTTTATTCAGATGCTATGAAACGTGCTAAAAAAGAAAAAGTACAACTTGCTACTTTGATTGAAGAAATAGTTGGTGCTTATGCAGTCGGTGCCTTTACGGTGCATTTTATAAAAAAATAAAAACTAAAACAAAATGGTACATCTATTCAAGCATTCAGACGGTAAGTTTGATATAGCACTTATACGTAAAGGAAGGGTAATTGTTTTTTCAAATCAGCACTATTCAAAAAAGTTAGGTTGCTATGGTGCAATAGTTTCAATGATGGATACTTGCTTTTTTAATGGTAATCAATCAACGTATTCATTATTTCAGGACGATTCATTAAAGAAACCAACAGTATTTGAAATAGATGAAAATGGTAGAATAAAACCAGTCCCGCTAAAACCATCCAAACCATACATACCCTCTAAACGTAAAAAATAACAGCATGACTACTGTTTATTTAGTTCCAATGTTTGTCATAATTATAATGATCCTTTTCTTTTCATTAGTATTTTTTATAGCAGGTTATTCTATTGGTTATGAAAAAGGGAAGTCAATTAAACAACCATAACATACAACAACAATGTCATCAATAAACATTCAACCATACTTAGATAAGCTGGAACTACTTAAAGAGTATATGTTCTTAAAGATAGATGGTAGATGGGATGTTTCTGAATTTAATTATGGTGCTTTACCTGTACTTCATTCAAGTGAAATACTTAGGATATTTAATGAAACTGGTAATTTAATGTACACACCAAACTTTAATCCTCAAGTAAAAGTATTATCATTTGAAGAATTTTTACAAAAAAAACAAGCTACAGGATTTATGAACTCTATAGAACTTCAACTAATCAAAAAATAAAATTATATGGAACATATAGTAGTTAAGGGTTGTATGGATTGTCCACTTATGTTTTGGACAGAAGTGAGTGCAATTTGCAACTATCCAGATAGCCCAGTTAAGGGAACAAATGTTTCAAAATCATTTGTAAATGAAACATTACCAAAAAATTGCCCTTTAAAAAAAGAACCCATAACAATTAAACTAGAAGAACATGAATAGAATTATTTTTATTGCATTGATAGCCTTATCATGCAATATAATTGGCAGATTGGTTAGTGATACTTATACATCAGGGTTTATTTCAGGCATACTGTATATGTTCTTTTCAACAATTTTTGACAGGTATTACGAGTATAATAAAAAAATAAATCCATGAAAATAAAAGAAGTTAGTTTCTCCGAAACATTCCCAATGAATAATGGTCATTTCCAAAAGATATTTGTAACTGCCGAAATAGAGGGTGATGATGATCCTAAAAAAGCCTTATATGAAGCTAAAAAGCTGGTAAACAACTTCTTCTACGAATCAAACAAGGCAGAGGAAAAGAAAAAGGAGGAAAGTTTTACCGATATGCAGCAATCTTTTTTAAACGGCATACAAGATTCTAAAACCATAGAGGAATTAGAAACTTTTTGGATGCAATCAAAGGGTAATTTGGTTTTAACACAGGCTTATAATAAAAGAAAAAAAGAATTAAATGGGACTTCTAAGTAATATTCGGGATGGGAATTTCACTTCTTCCGAAATAATAGCATTGCTATCTACAGTTTCACGTCCAATGACAGACGATGAGTTAAAACAGCATTTAATTGAGTTCCCAAAGAGTAAAAAGAAAAATATTGATAGTTGGCCGGGTAAGGCAGCAGTTTCTTATATTAATCAATGCAATATGGAACGCAGGTTAGGAAGATCATTGGATGGTGAACTTGATTCAAAACCTACAAATTGGGGCAAATTCGTTGAGCCATTGTTATTTTCAATGTTGGAGGAAGATTATACTTACAATTCAAATGAAACATTGGTTCATCCTGAATGCGATTACTGGTTAGGAACCCCTGACGGGTTCAAAAAGAGCCAAATTAAGACAGTTATTGATGCCAAGTGTCCATTTACACTAGAATCTTTCTGTAAGCTGGTAAATCCATTGTATGAAGGGCTGGAAGGCATCTCCGCAATGAAAGCTATAATGGAAGGGTATAAGGGTAAAAATGGGTTATTACAACCACCACATGCAGATGGGGAGAAATTTTACTGGCAACTTGTATCAAATGCATGCATTGAAGATTGCACACATGCGGAATTGATAGTTTACTGCCCTTATGAAAGCGAATTATCGGTAATCCAGTCCGCAGCAGTCCAAAGCGGTGATCCAAACGCATATTTTATAGCAAATGGTAGTAAAAAATCACTTCCTTATATACCGGATGGAGGATTTTACAAAAATATCAATATAATTTCCTTTGAGGTACCCAAATCAGACAAGGAATTATTGACAGAAACGGTAAAAAAAGCAGAAAAATATTTACAAGAATTGCCGGGGAATTAGTAATTTTATTTTGAAAACATTGTTGAAGTAGAACGCAACGATGAATGGTAACAATTAACTTCCATCCTTAGGGAATGGTTTCGGTCTAAGTGGACAAGTCGCAAGCGTCTATCCATTTACGTTCTACCCGAAGCCACTTTCTAAGGATTTTTTATGGCAAAAAATAACTTTTCAGATTTTAAAGTCTGGTGTACAGAACTTCACTCTTTATTCACTATACCGCAGGGAGCAAAACCAAAAGCTACTGAAATTAAAAAGTACGAGCGACTTGTAAATAGTGAAAAAGAAAAAACTCAAGAAGAAATTGAGTACATAAATACAGTATCAAAAAAGTTAGAGTATTTAAAAACAGAACCTCTTTCAAAGACCACAATATCAGCCCTCATGCGGCAATACGGGTGGAAGGTTTACAACAAAAAAGTAGCAGCAAATGGCAGCGATCCGCTTTTGTTTCTTAAAAAAGGAACTGATATGGAAGAAGAAGCCGCTGAGTTACTTTCTAAGATTGACAAAGTAAAATATACCCGGGAAGTAGAAACCCGGGAAAACACCCACATAATTGGCCGTTGTGATATATTTAACCCGGGTAAAATTATAGACACTAAAATTAGCTGGAATGTAAATGCCTTTCTTAAAGCCAGAACCACCCCACTTTCTAAAAGACATTGGTACCAAATGCAGGGATACATGGAATTGTATGATGTAAATCAGGCAGAAGTGGTTTTTTTGTTGCTAAATACGCCGCCAGAATTAATCGAAAGGGAAAAAGTTAAGCTGCAAACAAGGTTTATGATCGGTGAAATTGATAGAGATAAGTATGAATTGGACATGGAGAATATAGAATCTGCCTTTACTTATAGCAACATACCGTTAAAAAGAAGGTATTTTAAGTTCAAAGTTGCCAGAGAAAAGCAAATATTTGAAAAAATATACAAAAAAATAGACAATGCCCGGGTATGGATGGAGCAATTTGAAAAAGATATGAAAACTAATATCTTTGTGGTTCCATCAGAAAAATACCTTGAAACAGAAAAAAATAATACTGAATTTGACAGCCATGGCTCATCTGAGAACGACTCAGAATGATTCCATATTCTTCAAAATACCAAGATCAAAATTAAGACCGGAGGGGCTAAAACGGCTCCTTCGGATTGAACGTTACAACAATTACAAAATAGAGCTTCTTGCTGAAGCAAAAAGAAACCAGTTCACGCTCCCCGCTGCTGGCCTATCCGTTACCTTTTACTTCCCGATGCCAAAAACGTGGTCTAAAAAAAAGCGAAAGCAATACCATGGCACTTTCATGCAGTCACGCCCCGATCTTGATAACATATTAAAAGGCTTTTTCGACAGCTTAGTTTCAGAAGATAAACATATAGCAAATATTAATGCTACGAAGCGATGGGCTGACTTTCCTACTGGCTGGATTGAATGCAGCCTAACAGAGCAACCCAATCAGGTTGACGTACTATGCCCTTCCCCAAGGTAGATATGCCAATGTGGGTGTATTATATACGCTTAGGATTGAAATTTCAGAACTTCTTGAAAATTGAAAAGTTTGTATAAGCTTGAAAG
>ERZ650304.163-NODE-163-length-41750-cov-5.316225_pt1 | contig 41750 bp, 49 predicted proteins | sample MGYA00376240_ERZ650304 | MGnify/ENA primary metagenome ERZ650304 (study PRJEB26733, sample SAMN07839271) | wastewater metagenome | biome: small river; feature: stream; material: water | place: USA: North Carolina | collected 2016-03-01 ... | reverse complement strand
TGGTTAACGCCGTTAGCGGATACATAGTTATTGGGGTTCTCAGCATGTACCTTAACCGAATCCCAGTCAGCAACAATATGCTGCAAGCGCTGCTTGGCACTTTTAGCTAGTTCGCTAGCGTGCGCTAGTTCCCACTCGCTCCACTGGTTAACCGTCCCGCCCTCTACCTGGTGACTGGCAACACTTGCACCCCAATAAAAGTCTTTTGGAAACACGCTTTTTGTCATTAGAACTATTATACCCTTACTTAGCCGCAGGTTTTACAATTCGTTCAAGATACTGCTGGTAAGTTATATATGTTTTGGAGTCTACGACCCTATCTACGAACAACATCCCCGCCAGGTGATCTACTTCATGTTGGATAACATGTGCAGGTAATCCGCTGAACTTTTCTTTGTGCAACCTGCCTCGTTCATCTTGGTACTCAAGTTCAAGTTTTGGATAGCGTGGAACCTTAGCGAAGAAGCCTGCCTGCCCGTCGCCGCTACTGATACAGCTTTCCCACAGTTGCTTTGGCTTCCCAATGAGCTTCGTAATCTTGGGATTAATGATGACCGCCTCAAAAGGAATGGCTTGTGGTCGGTGTGGCAGCGGCTGAATGTTGATAACAAACAGTGCGACATTCTCGCCCACCTGCGGTGCAGCCAAGCCCACACCAAGCTGCAAGGAGCTCAGTGTGTGGATCATATTAGCAATAAGCTTCTGAGTCTCTGGAGACGCTATATCTTTCTTAGATAGACGCTTAGATTTCTGACGTAGTTTTGCGTCTCCAAATTGTAGCCGTGGCAACCACTTCACGAGCGATATTCCGGATTCTCGAAATCAAAGCGACTACCAGCATCCCACTCCTTGCGTTGATTGCCATATGCCGGTATGCCACCTTGGTCTTTGAGTATCCGTGCCATATGAAGTAAGTTCCAGGTCATGAATGTCGTGTTACGGTTGGTGAAGTCGTTATCCAGCCCAACCTTGCCCTTCCCGCCTTCCTTTTCGTCTCCGTAGCTTGGCCCCGGCCCTGCTTCCCCGATCCAACCAGCATCTGCTTGTGGTGGTATGGCATAGCCAATATGCTGCAGGCTGTAGAGGATGTTCATAGCACAGTGTTTGATGCCATCTTCGTTACCAGTTATTAGACAGCCACCTGTTCTGCCGTAGTAGATCCACTGCCCTTTGTCATTGAGTTCACCTGAATAGGCGTACAGTCGCTCAATGACCTTCTTCATTTCGCTGCTGTTGTCACCCAGCCAAATAGGACCTGCTAGCACCAGAATGTCTGCCGCAAGTACTTGCTTAAACAGTTCTGGCCATTCATCTTTGTCCCAACCCTTTTTGGTCATGTCCGGATACACTCCAGTGGCAATATCATGGTCGACTGCACGAATAACAGAGGTTTTGACACCCTGCTTCTTCATGATGCTTTCACTAAGTTCAATAAGTAGCCCCGTGTGACTTACATCAGGTGATTTAGTCAGTGTGCAATTAATAAATAGCGCCGTTAGGTTGCTGTAGTCTTGTTTTGAATCAGCCATAACATTCCTCCTGTAATGTTCTTATTGTAGACCTACTCTAAATTTTAGACCAATAGATACTACTGTTGTTCTTCAGGAACTGGAATAGGTTGAATGCACTCATCTAGTAGAGTCGCAATACTTTCAACGACAGCTGGCGTTGTATGGTAGGCTTCTGCAAGCTCGAGTGTTTGTGGGTGAACGCCGTCAACTAGCTCAACAGGGCCAAGCTCTGGTCGCGCTCCGGCAATCTCTCTGAGGGCTTCTCTAACCTGCCCTCTGGGGTAACTATAAATCATAGGATAATTACTATAAACTAATGGTGTTATTTGGTCAATTGCCTATCAGGCTGTCTTCTTCCCCATAAGATCAGTACCGCCATAGCACCATTAATAACTACTATGTACGCTGGGTAGCTTGCTGTGTAGATACTGTAGCTGGTAAGCGCCATAAAGCTGAGTGTGCCCGAAAGCGTATCTAGCGCAAAAAATTGCCAGTTCTCACTGTATGGTAACCTATATGTTTTAACCAATGCCGGGATATTACCTACAACATCGGCAATTATCGAAGCGTACAGTCCAAGCAGTGGCTTACCAGATACCTGCCAGATGATTACACCAACTGCTGCAATTATTAGACATATTATATCAAGCTTAGCCCAGCCACCATAGCCATGTTTAAAACTAAGCGCCAATACAACAGATGTCTGAATCATACTGGCGGCCGAAAGCCAGAAAGCTGCGCTAAAATTACTATCGATAAGCGACCAGGTGGATAATAAGGTAATAGCCCATATCACGAACCGCGTTGTTCTGTGTGGTTTTGTTTCGCCTCCTAAAATTGATCGTATGTATACGATAGGCGAAAGTAACACTAACACTGTACTGATCACTATTAATACATTTCTCATACAGACGCCTGCCTGCCCTTTTTCATTACCAGAATTAACGCAATCGCACCGTCCATGCAGAAAATATAGGATACATATAACAAACTGGTGACACTGTAGTTAGTCAACGCTAAGATAGCAAATAGCGCACTGGCAGTAGCCAGTACATACGAGCTGGCTGTTTCTTCTTGCGGCTTTAGTAGTGAGTGTCGGACAGTTGGCAGTGCCCCAATAAGATCAATTACTACGGCGGCGATTAGAGCAATTAGCGGAGAGTTAAGTAGCCACCATAACAAAAGACCCACCAGGGCGCTGATCTGGCAGATCCAGTCGAACTTGGAGTACTTTGCATATCCATATTTCAGTCCTAGAAGTACGATCACAAAGACCTGAAAAGTTATGGCCCCTGAGAAAATAGCCGACCGATACTCATGCGCCGCTATCTGAGCTGCCGTTGCAATACCCGAGAGAATAGTCCACGTTAACCACGTCGTAATATTGGGACGAGTCTGGCCCTTAAGAATGTCACGAGCATACGGGATAATACTTACTAGACTAAGTAAACCGGAGACAAAGAGTAGTACATCCTTTAAAGTCACGTTACGGTTTCAGCAGTCCTATAATCAGAGCCATTACTTCTAAAGTTACGAGTTCATGCCCTATAGCAAGTAGCGTTAGTTTGGTAGGACGTCGCTCAAACAAATCATGCGTAATTATACGGGCAGCCGTAAGACCCAGCCACAGCCAGAACGCAGTTGTTAATGCGTCCTGTAGAAATGATTCATGACCATAGAACTTATGAGACAAGAATGTTACATGAGCTAGTACGTATGCCGTAATGAGTGACACAACAGCAGTTCCCCCAAGCGCCTTAGCATTGCCTTCTCTAAGTTGTTTGTCACTAAGATGTACCATCTTTGCCCATTCTCTCCCGAACACACCCATAGAGTACCAAACAGCACCTACCACCATACTACTTACCATCGCGAGGAACACTGCGAGGTAGTTTACTTGCACTTCCATCACCACTCCTTCAGTTACTTGTTGGTTTTAGTATGCACCTGGGAATAACAATAATCAATTAGGCTAATCGGCTTTGGCAGAAGCCGTTTTGGCCTTTCTGTATACTCGGTAAGATAGCTCCCTACGGTGCTTATCTATCCGCTGGATGTATGAGTCGTACTTGTTATACAGACTTGAGTAATGGGAGTTGGGAGCAAGAAGATGTAACAATTTTTTCTCTGCTTGCAGGTATTCTACGAGACTGTAGAAGTCTCCGTCACCACTGACAATAACGGCCTTTTGGTAGTTCTTCATTTCTTTAACTGCCCACAGTACTAGCTCGGCATCGACATTACCCTTCACCGGCTTCTTGTCTTCTGGCTTATCTGAGTCTTCCTTCTTCTCTACTTCTACCTTTTGAGGTTTGCTCATGTCAAAGGTGGGTTTTAGGACAATAAGATAGCCGGCGTCATGAAGCTGCAAGTACATGTCTTCATGCTCTGGCATATGACCAATAAACATGTAGGCGTCCGTGACATTGTATTCGTCCTTAAGAAACTTCCGGAATTTCCGCCAGTCCATCTTCCAGCCAAGCTTCTGGACCCCGAGGTTTAAGTTCTGATTATCGATAAAGGCGGCGTTGCCCTTAGCGGGTCGTCTTGTATTCATTACCTTAATGATACCACTCTACGCACCTGGTTCGGCTGCATCGTCCTCTTTTATCTTAAGTGGACGCTTGCTAATGATCTCGTAGCGCTTACCAGTAATAGCCGATTCCATGTAGTCTTCGTTGAGCAAGTTCACAAACATATTGAGGTCTTTGGTGTCCATGATAATAATGGCGCCGTCATTATCGGTCATGAGGTTGAGGCCTAATTCTTCAGCCTGGTTCATGAGTTCTTCTTGTTTCACTTCCCCAACTTCAATCTTTTGGAGTTTGTTAACCAAACTTTTCTGACCTTGCACTAGGTTCTCCCAGCTTAGACCCTCATCAAAGTTAAAGGTAAAGTTTGCTTGGATTTCCTTCATCTTCTTAACGGCAATGCCGTACTTCTTAGCATTGTAGCCAAACAGCTGCTCGAGCTTCGGCTGACTAAAAGCATAGATGTCGTTTTCTAGTATGAGTAATTGGTTGTCTGGTGGAATGCGCACACCACCTTCTGCATCGAATGGTACGAACTTACCGGCCTTTAGCATCCAGGAAGAAGCACCCTTCATGACCATACTGCCAGGTAGTAGCTTGATAACATAGAATGGAGCTGGTAGATCAGTATGTCGGCAACGAGCGAGTATACCTTTAATGCGCTTTAGATCGTGCTCTTCTTCTACAAACGTTTCCATCTCGGCTTCCTGGGTCTTGACCCAGTTTAGGAGCTCTTGCGCCTTCTGCACTTTGTCGAGTGTGGTGCGCTGCAGTACGTTATCTTCAGCTTCTCCATCTTCAAAGTCACGCACTTCCATGCCTTCACCAGCTCCCTGGAGTACATATTCGAGGAGTCCGTCGATAAGTAACGGCTGATACGATTGAGTCAATTCCTTACTCACTTTTGTACGGTACAAAACGTAATTTTTATTAAACAGAAACAGATCAATTTCGAGTTCTTCCTTGATTGGTACTAAGTTATTAGCCCACAGGAATACGTCGGTCCGTTTATCTTCTTGTTTCTCGTCAGCAGCGGCTGCAGCCTGTTCTTCGTTCATGTTTTCCCTCGTTTGTTCTCTGCTATTCTACCCGAAATCACTAAGATGTGGTGGTGTAAAATTTGCTAGCCTAGCGTAACCGTATCAAGACTAGCCACAACTTCTGTATGGTCTTGCCAGCTATCATGTAGTTTGTCTAAGTGCGCCAGTGTTTCGCTACCGCGGTTAACGATGATTGCCCGAGCCCCTAGGTTGTTAGCGAAAAGTATGTCTACGTATTGGTCGCCAACTACGAGCGTAGTCGAACCGTCAGGTGGCGCACCATCGAAGACCTCAATAAGTGGCTTGCGATGCGGACCGTCGTCACCAGCAATTACCTGCTCGATAAGGTCCTTTAGGCTAGAGTTGGCTACGATACTTCTGGGACTACCATTGAGCCTGCCCTTGTGCGCACGGTTCGTAACAATGACTTGCTTAATACCCGCCTCCTTGGCTCGACGAGCAAGTTCTAGCGCGTCAGCAAACAGATGTTGCTCAGCAACTTCATAGTGTTTGTTCTGCACTTTCAGCCAGTCTTTCATAACAGCCTCTAGTACGTCAGGTTCAAGTCCACCGGCAGAATTGTTAACAGAATCCTCAAGTGAACCATGGAAGTTTTGTGACATTACCTCAATAATCGGTACTGGACGTCCGTGAAGCTTAAGAACCTCACTTGTCACCTCGCAGAAAACCCCGAAGCTGTTAATAAGTGTCCCGTCAAAGTCCCAGACTATAGTCTTGATACCCTTATAGGACACTCCGCTCATAGCTGTTCGCCTGCTCTTGCTCGGTTAGCCCATTCATCTGCCAGCTCATTACCAGGATCGTCGGCATGGCCGCGCACCCATGTTAACGTTGCTTGAGATGCCTGGTAGAGCGGGAATACTTCCTGGACGATATCTAAGTTCTTAATAGGTCCACTTTTCTTTTTCCAACCGTTGGCTGCCCAGCCTGGAGCCCACTTAGTAATCACGTTGATCCAGAACTCACTGTCAGTAAATATCTGACACTGCTCTCCGCCAGAATCCTTAAGGGCCGCCACGATAGCCAATCCTTCCATACGGATATTAGTTGAGTTCGGATCATTACCGAGTACTGCAGGCTTCATGTTTTTTATCACGGCAAAGCCACCCGGACCAGGGTTAGGGCTGCAGCTTCCATCAGTGTAATAGGTGATCATTTTTGTTCTTCCTTCTGCTTAGAGTTATGGTGATTATGTAACGCTCTGTTAAGCATTTTGTCAGTATTAAAGATATACCACAAGATAGTTGCCGTGTGCCCCAGTCCACGTTTTCTAAACAGTTTTACTTTTACCCCTTCGTCGTGCCAACTTTTCATCTGTTTTGTAGCCGCTTTGTAATCAACTACGCGGTCTATGGTGCCATTTACAATTACAAATGACTTGTCGTTAAGCAGGCGATCTCCTTCTCGGATTTCTATCTCTTTCCAGACTTCTGCTAACTTCTCTTTGTTGTAGCCATTCTTTATGAGGGCATCACGAACTGGTTCAAAAGTCTTCATCCAGAAGATACCTTCTGACACGGCGATACCTGCTGTGGCATACGCCCCTACGAGGGCCTTGGGGATGCGTCGTTGCACATTAAAAGCTATGAAGGCACCGAGACTAACACCCATGCAAATGATGCTGTCGTATTTATCAGCCTTTTCTTCAATATGTTCTGTTATGTGATCCATAAGGTCTAAAATCTTCTGTGGATCTCCGTCTAGTAGCACCGCGTTGTCGTAGTCAAAAGCCATAACGTCATAGCCACGCTTCTGTAGTTTCTTAATGGAGTACTTAAACTGATTAACTTTGGCCGTAAAGCCGACAACATAACAGACTAACTGATTGTTACGCGGCCCAATAGCCTCAAAAAATACACTTCTTGCTTTCAAAGATTCCTCTAGTTCTGGTAGTTATTTCAATCAACCCACCGCATTAAGTGCCTTGCTTTAGCACGTCTCTATATTGTATCAGCTTGCAACACTATAGTGACACAGCTCGGGTCCGCTCAGACTCTCGACGGCCTTACGGAATTCAACAATAGGTTTTCGCTGGTAAGCGCCGTCTCCCCGAACGTTTGGGTTATGGAAAATAACTTCTTTGTCAGTGATGTCTATAAGCACAACACGATGCACACTAAAGCCCTCTCCGGTATCAAGCAGCCTTCCATTAAGTGTCATGTCGCAGATACCTGGTTGCTTTACTGAATCAATAATCTCATTCCAGGTAACGTGCTTTTGGGTATACGTAAAGTTTGGATGACTGGAAGTTTTTCGTAGTTCATTGGTAACTTGATTGAGATCGTAAGTATTCTTCTCGTAGAACGCGAATTCTTTTTCCGAGACTGAGTTTCGAAGCCCATCTACCCCATCTTTAAGCCACATCTCGTTACTGCTGACATCCTGGTCGTGAATAATAATTCCATGGTCCATTAGCCAACTCCATACAGGAAATGCCCAGACGACATATCCCTCGCGAGCATCTGCTAGCTTTTTGAATTTCCCAAACGTAATTCCCGCGTCAGGCAGTAAGTACTGCCCTACCATGACATAGCAAGCAAGCGCACACCAGTCGTTATTTGGGTTGCTATAGTATGGAACTTTTTTCATGACTTACTTACCAATGACAAAGAATTATTGGACTACGATAACGCCTTCATCACCAAAGTGATGAGTTATTCTACTACGATCAGGGTCAACAAAAGGATCCATATCTACCTGTTCGATTGTTACCGGAAATGTCGTGCCTAGCGGCAGATAAACCATGACATCTGAATCTCCATCAATCTGTACAGCTGGTGCTTCTGTTGTTGGCATATCTGTCCGCACCCACGTCTTGGTATCGCTGCCACACAAACCGTTGCGGTCCATAACAAAATCGCCGAACGCAAGTTTCCTCTTTTCGTCGTCAGTTAAAGTTATAACCATGTTACCTGGTCGACGGTGTTCAATATCCATACACTACTCCTATTGGACACAGTATACCCTTGCTTGCTGGTTTTTACAGTATTACTAATTACTTATTAGCTATACTTCGGCTCATTCATCCAGAAGATTACCCACATGACCACCGAGATAACACCAGATGCCAGCAAACCGTATGACAACTCGTAGTTACCAATGAAGTTAACTAACAGCACCAACGTACTGGTTACTACTCGGTACAACATACCATACACAGACAAAGCCGTAGCCTGGATATCTTCAGGAACCACTTCCTGGATGTAGGGCTTCACACGAGCAGTGTTAATACCCCGAGCAAAGCTGGTGAGCAAGAATAGCGTTACCGTGAATAGGCTTAGCTGCCAACCCATAGCAAAGTACGCCACTGCCGAAATCAGGAACGGCGTAGCTGGCTTCATCTTTTTGTCACGTGCAACAAACTCACTACCAGCTATAGCGATAATAGAAACAGCAGCAAAAAGTAGGCCGTGGAACTGTATGTCTATACCCGCTGCCAGCCATGAGGGCGTCATGAACCAGACCATCATCATGGTCGAACCCATCAGACAGGCACCGAGTGCAGAACGCCAAGCTAGCTGCGGATGACCGCGCAGACAGTACCGCACGATACGACTAACGTCTCGCAGCGGATGGACATCAGTTTTTCGTTTCTCTCCCGCATTCTTAATCTGAAACGCTAGAATTGCAGCTATCGCGAAGATAATCGCTTGAGCCAAGAAAGGCCACCGTATGTTATGCGCACCCATGAAACCACCTAATATGGCACCTATTCCACTAGCTACGAATCCAATGCTTTGCATGCGAGATGCTAGCTTTAGATATGGTAGCTTGCGCTTCTCTGCGTGTGCCTTTAACAGCGCACTGTCTGCGCCACTCGTCAGGCTATACCCAATACCAAAGAGTACTTCAGCGATAATGGCGTGCCAAAAGCCGGTCGCAACAAAGTAGATCAGCACACCACAGGCCATGAAGATATCTCCACTGGCGTTACTAATCTTGCGGCTAACCCTATCGGCGAAGTAGCCGGTAGGAACTTCAAACAATAGCAAAGTAGCCGCAAAGACGAATTGCGTTACACCGATCTGGAATTGGTTCATACCCAGACTTTTAAATAGTAGGTATGCTACGGGCATAAACAGGACGAAGCTGGTCATTGCTGATTCTGCAAACAACAGCCATATGTCCCTGCCCAGTTTGGGGGTTTTCATATATTTCCTTTGATTAATTGTGAGGTTTTAGTTTTAAAGTTCGTCGATGGCTATTCGAGTTTGTTCGGTGGTGTCACGATCGCGAACGGTGACGGTATTATCTTCGAGTGTCTGGAAGTCGATGGTTACACACTTAGGTGTTCCTATCTCATCTTGGCGACGATAGCGCTTACCAATATTGCCGTTATCATCCCAGATGACTGATCCGTATTTCTTCTTCATTGCTCCGTAGACTTCACGGGCTTTCTCTACGAGTTCCGGCTTGTTCTTCAACAGCGGTGATACCGCCATTTTAATGGGCGCAAGATGGGTTGGAAGTTGTAGATACGTACGGGTTTCCCCATTCTGTTCATCTTGTCGATACGAGCTGTCTATGACTGCTAGTAAGAGTCGGTCGAGACCAAAGGTTGGCTCAATAACGTGCGGTAGGTACGCGGGACTTCCATCTTTTGGTATGTATTTAAGGTTCTTGCCAGACGCATTAGCGTGGGCGTTTAGGTCGTGGTCGGTACGATACGCACACCCACCGAGTTCTTTCTGCCCAATGCTGAAGTCGAATTCGGTATCGATTGAGTGCTTACTGTAGTGCGCTCGATCTTCTGCAGGTACTTCAATCTTGTGGAGCTTCTCTGCGGGGAGACCAAGGCTGAGGTAAAAGTCTTGCTGTAGCTGGAGCCACTTCTCAAACTGTTCTTTCCAAGTATCTGGATGGACAAACAGTTCGATCTCCATTTGCTCCAGTTCCCTAACCCGGAAGATAAAGTCACGGGGACTAATCTCATTCCGGAACGCCTTACCAACTTGCGCTAATGCAAATGGTACATCTGGGCTAAAGCTGTCTACCACGTTCTTGAAGTTTACGAACATACCTTGGGCAGTTTCAGGACGGAGGTAGCTAATAGAGTTTTCGTCGTCTGTTGCACCAACAGCTGTCTTGAACATCATATTGAACTGTCGGATATCGCTGAGTGCATTGCCGTCCGGACTCTTAATGCCCTTTTCTTTAATGACTGCATCCATTTGTTCAATAGACATTGCAGCGACACCTTCGATACCAAGATCTTCTAGAAGGTTATCTGCACGGTAACGCTTCTTGGTCTTTACGTCTTCTACAAGAGGATCGTTAAAGCCATCTACATGACCACTTGCCTGCCAAACCTTCTGGTTCATCAGGATTGCTGCATCCACACCATAAACGTCGTCGCGACTTTCTACGAAGAAGTTCCACCAGGCGTTAACAATGTTACGCTTCAGTTGAATACCGAGCGGACCGTAGTCCCACGTACCAGCTAGACCACCATAGATCTCAGAGCCCTGGAAAATAAAACCACGGCGCTTACACAAACTAACTATGTCTTCTAGCTTAACTTCACTCATTAGCGGTGATTATAACAGATATTAGCCCCGCAAGGCGAGCTGTCCTAAATCAGGATAAGGTACGTCAACTGGACGAGGAGCAGAAATACCTTCCCTAAATGGAACACTTAACATACGTGATATCACATTAAGTGCTTCAACGTATCCATTCGTGTGAGGGCTCGAGGTGCTAAAAACTGACTCCCACTCACCGTCCTTGAAGCCATTAATAGCAACATCTCCTGCTCGCCCCAGACCAAAGACCAAGGTATCGTACAGATTTGGTTCAACCTGTTCTGAAAACAAGTCACTGCTGGCATCGCCAATCACCGGAAGTGCTAGAGGCAAGCGCTCAGTATGATGGCGAGACCTGTGGAGATTATCAATCGATACCACTATGCCATCTTGATCAGCCGCAACCCCAAGATCTAGCCTCATCTTACTGGTCCTACCTGCCGCAATAATTTCGTGATCAACGACAGGGCGACCCCCTGAGAGTACCGGTACACTTACGTCCCAAGCAACTTGCGCGCCTTCGCCGTAGAAGTCTGTGAATGCTTTGAAATGCTCACCAGAAAAAATATTCCTAGAGAGTACATTACCTAGGGGTGCTCCACGCTGTGATTCTGTAACGCTGTAAGCAGTCATAATAAGTATATTGTAACATAAATAGTAATATTTTACAATCTATACCCTCACGTTTTGGGCCAGCATGGTTTTGGTCAACTGAACCAAGGGTTTAAGTAGGTCCTGCACCCCTTCTACCTTTGCCAGTTGCATCGGTGTCGTACGTTGCACAAGCCGCAATAGTTTCAAGTGTTTACCACTAAATCTACCCGACGGATGCTCAGCAAACGTCATGTCTTCAAAACTAAAGTTATACAGCCCGGCTTCTGCCAATGCTTTCCCCTCTGTATCTGTTAACAGGTTTGGAGAGTGCCCGCTAAAATCCAATAGTCGCACAGTCAGCCACAGCTGCACATATTCAGTTCCAACGTCTGCAATATTAAGCGCCGTAAGGCAGTTCTGGAGGATATCGAAGTACTCGGACTCAGGTGAATCTTCGGTAACCTTGTTAAGGAGCTTTAATACCTCGTAGGCATACATCGTCCGGTTTACATCTTTAATAATATTGCCGTAGTTGGTCTGCAAGCGCGAAGATATGAGCGTTCCCAGTTCACTCCGCCCCTCTATATAGGTAATATCGTTCACACTAAATAACTCAATGCCGCCAGCCATGCGACTTTTAATCTTCCGCACTCCTTTGGCGAGTAAACGAATCTTCCCTTTATCTGGGGTGAGTACCGTCAGTATGCGGTCTGCTTCACCATAGTTAGTCCGGGAAAGCATAATGCCAGTCGTTACTTGTTGCTTCATGTCGTCAATGCTGGTTGTAGTATTTTCTCAATAGCCTGTACAAGTTGTGCAAGTGTTGTACTTGGCTTATACAGATAGTCGGCGATATTTAGTCGAGCTAGTGCATCCTCTGCAAGCTGACCTTTACGCACATTCGTGTGTAGTATCACTGGTATACTTTGCCACTCGCTGTAAGATCGCATTTCATACAGGAACTCCACACCGTTGTGTACAGCCAAGTTTAGTTCAAGAACAACGACGTCAACGGATGCTTCATCCAACGCCATGACGGCACTCTCGGCTGTTTGTCGCCAGACTACTTTGTAGTCTTTACGTTCCAAATACGTTTGCTGGGTCTGTGCAAGTAGCTTGTCCGGTTCAATAAGCAGAATAGTCTTCATGCCCTATACCAGTACAAGTTGTTGGCTTGGCACAAAGGTTGCCGCCAAACCTGTTAGTTTCTGGTGGTGAGCTACACGCAGCCCTCCGGACATATTCTTGAGCAGTGCGTCGGCTACGAATATGCCAGCGCCAGTAGTAGATGTCACCTGGTTAAGTGGCGTAGCTGCTTGTCCGTATACCTGCCGTGCTCGACGAAACATATCGGTACTTAGTCCTTCTACGTCAGCGAATATACCAGCTACAATGCCATGCCTCGTACGATGTGCTGCAAGCTTCAAAACCGGCCGATGAGTGTGCGTCCGCTGACTTTGGGTTTCGAGAAAAACCGTTCCAAGATCTAGTAGTGCTGCCGACAGCCCTGCTGAATGCGCCATGATCGGCTCATATCTCCCGGCGATATGGAGTTCAATGTCACAGAGATACTGTTGGGCTGCCTTCTCTAGTTTATGGGCCACTTCTGTCAGGCTGGCAGCTAAAGACACCGGCTCTAGATTCAGCTCTGTTCCCGCTCGCTGCAACCGAAGGCTCAAGAGGTAATGGTCGAGTAATTGAGTAGCGGCGTCTGCCGTAGACTCGATATTCCGTAGCAAAACTACATCTGGACTTTCTACCAGTAGTTCTGCCGTACGGGCGATGGTTGTAAAGGGTTGTTTGAGGCTTTCAGCTAGCACTGCAAATAGCCGTGCCTCCGGCAAATCTGCATAACTTTTTTGATCATTTTGCAAAGCTGTCAAAACCGTCCCCTCGCTTAGCTACTCGTAGTATACATGAGCCGAACCTGCTGTTCTGTTTTAGTTTTGACTACGAGGCTATGGAACAAACGTCAGATTAGGCAAGATAGTATCGTTAAAGTCAGGTACAAACTGTGAAGCTTCGGTCCAGATCTTCAATGTCTTATCTCGAAGCGGTAACAGAACCAACGCACCAGTCTTTCCGGTCATTATTTCACCTTCAGCCCGTACGCCGATGGCACTTCGTACCTTAGCAGCTACAAACGGTGTGGTCCTGATCTTCCCTGACTTAACAAGTGCCTCAAGGCTTCGAGCATTCGTAGCGTATGTACTGTTAATAACCTGGAAGCGAAGTGCAACATTAGAGTTTGTTTGCAATCCTGGTACAAAAGCAGGGTTTAAATAGCCGTCTACCGGACTACTGCTACTGGATTTACCTGATTCATCGATATACGCTGCCCAGGTTTTTGGGTAGCTAATCGTCAAGCTACCGTAAGCCGTTGGACCGGTATAGGTACGAAGTGGGTTTTTCTCTTTTTCAGCAAACTCAACTTCTTTTTTCTCGCTGAGTTTCTTTTCGGCATCTTCTACCGCTGCAGAAATCTTGGTCTCTACGTTATTCTTGTAATCCTGCCGAGATGAAAACATCGACATACCAAAGCCAAGTGCCGCAATAAGAAGCACGACCGTCAGCCCAAATGCAATAAGCCAGGAATCAACAACACCTTGCTGATTTAGTTTCTTCATACCGCTAATGGTAGCATATCTGGCCAGTGCTGCGCTAGCAGCTACTCGCCCTTTAGCTTCAGTACTTTATTCTCAGCTTGTTTTAGATACGTTTCGAGCTGCTTAGTGAGCTTAATAGCATGTTCGTACTTAGCTATTGCCTCATCTACATCAATGTCTTCACCCTCGAACCACATGAGTAATTCATCTAGCTCTGTTCGGAGGTCTGCATATGTTTTAGTAGTTGCCATTGTTCTAGTATACCTCTTTCACGTCAGCAGATAGACTACCATCACTCAAGCGTAGTGTCAGGCTATCCCCTGCTTTTACATCTTTAATAGACAGAACAGGCTGTGCATCTTTTCGGACTAGTGCGTAGCCCCGCTGCAGAATCCTTCGTGGGTCATATCCATGCAACTGCAGTTCGGCTCGCTGTAGCCACTGTTGCTGCTCATGGATTACATGCTGCACACTACTGCCTGCATTATCTAGCGAACGTACCACGTTAGCACGAGTTGACTCTACGATACTAGAGATATATGCCCCAATCGTTCGTAAATCTCCCTGCATCTGCATACTTACTGCCACGCGGTCTGGTACTAGCAATTCAGCTGCATTACTCGGCGTACTAGCCCTCGCGTCGGCTGCGAGCTCTGCCAGACTCTCATCTATCTCGTGTCCAATAGCCACTAGGGTTGGTGTTCTACTGGTCGCCACGGCTCGCACCACTTGCTCCGTACTAAACGCAGCGAGGTCGTCTGCACTACCGCCACCGCGGGTCATGACAATAACATCTAGGTCGTTAGTGGCGTTCAGCCGCTCAATGGCAGAAACGAGTTGCGGAACAGCTAACTCACCTTGCACCTGCGTCTCTGCATGAATAATCTCTACCCCACCCCATCGAGCACCGAGGACTTTTATAAAGTCGGCATATGCGGCTGATTCCCCTGAAGCTACTAAACCGATGCGCTGCGGCGGAAATGGTAAGCTACGTTTCCGTTCTGGGGCAAAAAGACCTTCTGCCGTCAGCTTTGCTCGTAGTAGATCTGCGGCTTTCTTGAGAGACCCCTCGCCTACTGGGCGAATACTACGAACGTTAACGGAGAACCCAAAACTTTGGTGCATCCGTGGTGCACCAGTAACCTGCACTACCATACCATCTTCTAATGGTCCCGGTAGCGAGTAGATGGTGCCAAAGAATCGTACGCTCGACTGTTCGTCTTTGAGGTCAAAATAGATCCACTTGCCTTTACTAATCTTGAAGTTACTGAGCTCGCCGACAATAGTGACAGATGGGTAGGCATATTCTAGGGTTTGGTTTAAAACCGCAACAAAATCACTGACCGAGAAGACTGCGTCGTTCATGACACACGGCGTACACGACGTTGGTAAAAGTAGTAACCTGGCACTAGTTGAATGATCATACTCAGTACTCGGTACATAACTGTTACGGGGATGCTAATCGCTGGTGGGACACCACCAATTGCCAGCACACCAGTCATAAGGGCTTCGTACACACCTACGCCACTTGGTAGTACCGACAAAAGACCAGCGAAGTTAGCCAGTGCGTACGCTAGGATAACCGCACCAGGATTTACCAGGTGGCCGAATGCTAAGTAAACAGTGTAAACGGTCAGGATCTCGGTCATTACCGCAACCAATGACCATACTAATGGCCACTTCAGGACCCGGTAGTCGTTTTTAATAATGGCGTAGTTCTGGTGCAAGTCTTCAAAGGCATTCTTAGCACGCGCTACGTTAATAGTTTCCGGGTGCTTTGGACGTACGACATGGATTGCTCGGTTAATCGTCTTTGTTAGGAATCCAAAGAAGGCGTTAATACGCCGCTGACTGCCAATGACAAAGGCCATAGCTATGGTACCCACTACAATTAGAGTAGATATGGAGCCCCCTGCTAGCAGAACGAAACGATTTACCTGCCCGCTAAAGCTGAGCATGATAAGCGCCACGATCAATGGCACCATGAAGGCTATATACACCAACACAAACCTAAACAACTGCACCAGTGATGCCTGCGCCCCACTGACGTTCTTGTCTTTGAGTCGCAGACTAAAGTATGAGAACCCTGACACGCCACCACTGGGGAAAACATGGTTAACAAAGTTTAGTTCCAGATTCACCTTGTATAGAAACTTGTATCTAAGGTCCTTACCCAGGATTCTAAATAAATCCCTGTTCTGCCGAGCATAGGCGTCATAGTTAAGAAGTTGCCAAACAGGCAGAAGGAGTAGCCACCACCACCGTATATGGCCAATAGTCCTAAAGCTCTCGGCAATCTGGTGTCGGATGGCAAAGACTAATATCAACAATCCTAAGAACGTCGCAACATTCAAGATAACTTTCCATCGAGCTTTGGATTGTTGACTCATTACAGGTCAGTATAATGCAGATCACCTAAAGTGGAAAGAGTCCACCTCTGGTAGAAAGTGCTAAAAAGCGGTATAATGCAATGATGCAATCTTTATTAATTCTTGGTCGGCAACCAGCACTTGGCCTGGCGGAACTCGAAAGCCGTTTTGGTGCTGACGCGCTTACTCTTGTTGGTCAACAAGCTGCAATCCTAGACAAAGATCCTCAAGAGGTTCCTTTGCAGCGCCTTGGTGGCAGCATTAAGCTTGCCAAGCTACTCACTGAACTCCCTACGACCAACTGGAATCAACTTATTAGTCTTGTCGAGAAAGCACTTCCAGAACACCTTGGATACTTGCCCGAAGGCAAGCTCAAGTTTGGTCTCAGCGCCTATGATCTTGGCGTAGATGCCGGCATGGTAAGCCGCAGTACACTTCGAATCAAGAAGGTTGTTAAGTCTACTGGGCGTTCCGTACGAGTAGTGCCAAATAACGAACCAGCACTTAATAGTGCGCAGGTACTATACAACCAACTTACCGGCCCACTCGGCATGGAACTACTTTTAGTACGCAGTGGCGACAAAACCCTTCTGGCTCAAACTGTGACTGAACAAGTTATCGATGCCTACGCCGCCCGTGACCAAGGCCGGCCCAAGCGAGATAGCAAAGTTGGCATGCTTCCTCCTAAGCTTGCGCAGATAATCGTTAATCTCAGTAACATTACTAAAGGCACTTTACTGGATCCCTTCTGCGGCACAGGGGTAATCTTGCAAGAAAGTCACCTTATGGGACTCAGCGTATACGGCACTGACCTTGAGCAGCGCATGATCGACTACACCAATGCCAACTTACAGTGGCTTGAGGAAAAAACGGGTAGTCACGTGCAAGGAACAACCGAGAAAGCAGATGCCACGAACCACCAATGGAAAGAGGCTTCCTTCGATGCCATCGCCTGCGAAACCTACTTAGGTCGCCCCTTCTCTGCCCAGCCCGACCCTAAGGTGCTCCAAGAAGTCATGCAGGATGTGAACCATATTCATAAGAAATTCCTCCAGAATGTAGCCCTCCAAACTGCATCAGGATTCCGAATGTGTATTGCTGTTCCAGCTTGGAAGACACCAAGTGGTTTTAAACACCTTAAAACCCTTGATGTTCTCGAGGAACTGGGGTATAATCGTATTGAATTTGTTCACGCTCGGTCGGAGGATCTTATCTACCACCGCGAAGGCCAAGTGGTCGCCCGTGAACTTGTAGTACTACAAAAGAAGTGATTAAGGATGTAATATATGTCACACGTCAAAGCCGGCGGTACCAGTAAAAATAACCGAGATAGTCAAGGACAACGTTTAGGCGTTAAGCTATTCGGTGGTCAAAAAGTTAAGCTCGGCGACATCATCGTTCGTCAAGTGGGTCTTACAAAGCGTGCTGGTAAAGGCACCTCTCTAAGCCGTAACTTCACTATTCATGCAGCCAAAGATGGCATTGTAGCCTTCAAGTCTCGCAAAGTCCGTACCTTCAGCGGCAAGTCAGTACGTCGTACCGAAGTTACTGTTGAATAATATCGACAGCTCCACTTACAGCTTACTATTACCCAATAACAATGGCGGTCTTGTCATCGCGCTTGCGAGACATATCAACGAGCTGTACTGAAGCTGCCTCGGGACTTGGCGCCCAATGCAATACACTGCGGATTTCATCATCTCCAAGTATATCGCTACCGTAGTCACCAGTTATACCGTCAGAACAAAGCATTAGTCGATCATACGCATCAAGCTCAAATGTACCCACCTGCTTGACCTTCGCATTTCGGCCGCGATCACCACCAAGACAGTTATCTAGGTATCGTCCCTCGCCTTCATCCTTGCTAATCATCTTTAAGCGACCAGATTGAGTATTGTAAACGTACAAGCGACTATCACCTACTGATGCCCATGTAGCATACTCTTTTCCACCTTCATGATGAATCTTTACAACGACAGCCGTTGTAACACCATGGCCTGCCACTTCACTACCTTCACGTAGTGCGTGTCGTAGCGTATCTTCAATTTGGCGTGAGGGTGCCTTAGGGTCAAGTGACTTCATAATCTCACCAACCTTCTTAGCAGCACCTTGTGAAGCCTCTGAGGCACCACCGTGGCCACCGGCACCATCAAATACTCCATATAATCCCTGTTCACGATCTACTAACGAAGCGTCTTCGCCCTTTAATGCCTTTTCAGCAAGTCCTTCACGGAAATATCGAGGAGGACGTTCTCCGATGTAGTTACCGTTTACATCAACATAGTCTTCACGACGACCGTGAGGCTTAGCAGTAGGCTGTACGTAGTCAGCGGTAACATCATCATCAAATGCAGTTTCTGTACCTTTATTCCTTATAGCACCAGTATAAGTGCCGTTTAAAGAACCCTTGTCTAGTACTGCTACACTGTTAGCTTCTGGTACAAATAAAATCTCTGCATGATTTCGAGAAACACTTGCATCCCTAGGAGTGACTATATCCTTAGACACATCTCGTCCGACCGTAAGAGGAATACCTGCCTTAAGGAAGTGCATTTGGGGCTTTCCGTAGGCATCACGAACGGCATCAACTTTTCCTTCTCCGTCGCGCTGCAATAAGACAGCTGCTAGTCCGCTTTCTCCTGCATTAAAAGCCATGCTTTCTTGCCCTGGTCCATGAGGACCTGCCCAGATAACACCACTAGGGGTCATGCCCTTAGCTTTCTGATAGGAATCACGATCTACAATACCGATGGACGTATGCTTACCGACATTTATTTCGAGTACGAGATCGCCCCAAAGTCCGGTAGTTTCTGTAAATTCGTTGCGATCAACGATTGGCTCTAATTCATCAAGCTTAAATCCTGAACCGTCGCGCACTGGACTCCGCTCAATATTAGGGTTATTACTAGTAATCATGCTTTGCATATTTCGCACTTCAGCAGCAGATACTCCCCCTGTTAATGATGGGTCGAAGCCTGGATTGCCTGGATTGCCGTGTGCCATGATTTCTAGTGATCCTTATGTTTAATTAACTGAACATATACTAGCATAAGTATTACAAAAAAGCAATAGCGTTATATGCTATTGCTTTCTGTTTTTGCGTTGTGTATCTATTAAACAGTCAGGTGGTGCTTAATGCGCTCTACTACATCAGCGATTACAACCTGTGATTTCACGAGGTAGTCATCTGCTCCAAGTTTCTGGGCTCGTTCCTTGTCACTGTCCTGGCTGAGAGCCGTCAACATGACAACCTTTACTTTGGCAGTTTCTGGGGTGTTACGGAGGATGTCGAGTACGTCAAAGCCACTTACTTTGGGCATCATGACATCAAGGACGATAAGGCTTGGCTTGTACTCAAGAGCACCAGCAAGGGCGTCCTCACCATTCGGTACACGCTTTACATCGAAGCCTTCGGCTTGAAGTCGCGTTTGATACACACTGGCTAGCGCATCGTCGTCCTCAACGAGAAGAATTTTATACTGTTTTGTAGGCGCTGCATTAGTAGTTGGTTCATCCATAGTGCTTATACTAATATATCTAGCGCTTGGCTGCAACTACTACTAGTGTAAACAAAGGTTATTTGTAAACTATTTCTTGCTGAGACTATCTACAAATCCGAGGAACATTGGGTGCGGAACGTTTGGTCGAGATAAGAATTCTGGATGGAACTGACTTGCTACGAAGAATGGGTGGTCGATGGCCTCGATCATTTCGACTAGCTGGCCGCTTGGTGACTTACCAACCGGCTTAATACCCCATGATTCATATTGGTCAACGTAGTCGTTATTAGCTTCGTAGCGGTGTCGGTGTCGTTCGGTAATCTTAGTCGTCTTATACAGCTTAGCCGACAGGCTCTGCTTATCTATAACGCAGGGGTAATCACCAAGTCGCATAGTACCTCCAGTGTTTTCCTTGCCCTTTTGGTCGGTCATGGTTGCAATCACCAGGTTGCTGCCATTTGGATCAAGTTCCTGTGAGCTGGCGTCAGTTAGTCCAGCATTACGAGCAGCTGCGATAACACCTACCTGCATACCTAAACAAAGACCGAGATACGGTAGTTTGTGTTTCAGTGCGTACTGAGCAGCCTTGATCTTACCCTCAACACCACGCACACCAAAACCGCCAGGAACCACGATACCGTCGAGTCCCTTGAGTAGCTCTTCTGGATCTGCATCTTTGCCGAGCTTCTCTGCATCTACCCACTTGATGTCTAGATCTGCCTTGTGAGCCCATCCAGCAGCCTTTAGTGCCTCGAAGACGCACATGTAAGTATCTTGATTGTCCATGTACTTAGCTACTACGCCAACAGTTAGAACGGGCTTGTTTGGAGCCAAGATAACATCTACCATCTTCTTCCAGACCTTCATGTCTGGCTTCTTAGCCTTCAGGCCAAGTCGTTGTACGATGTAATCGCCAATACCTTGCTGTTCTAGCGTGAGCGGAACTTCATATACCGTTCGGGCATTCGGTAGGATCGCCACACCCGCTTCAGGTACACCACAGAAAGCACTGAGCTTAGCCCTGGTATTACCATTAGTTGGCACTTCACTACGAGCAACCAGTACATTCGGCACAATACCGATACTTCTGAGGTCTCTGGCAGCGTTCTGTGCAGGTTTAGTCTTGATCTCTTTACTGGTAGACAGATATGGCATATACACCACCTGGACGTTCAGACTGTTGTCTGAACCGACTTTGTAACCGAGTTCACGAATGGCTTCGAAGAATGCAGGACTTTCGTAATCACCAACTGTACCACCAATTTCTACAATATGTACGTCAAAGCCTTTAGCAGCCTCTTCGACTACCTTCATGATGGCACTGGTGAAGTGCGGCACGACCTGGACGGTCTTACCAAGGAATTTCCCGGCACGTTCATCTTCGATGAGCTGTCGGAGGATACGGCCACTCATGACCGAACTCTTGTTGGTCAGCTGAATATTCAGGAATCGTTCGTAGTGACCAAGGTCAAGATCGGTTTCAGCACCATCTTGCGTTACAAAACATTCACCGTGTTCGGCAGGATTAAGTGTCCCGGCATCTACGTTCAAATAAGGATCGAGTTTTTGGATGTTTACACTGAGGCCGCGGGCTTGAAGTATATTGCCGATTGAGGCGGCGGTGATACCCTTTCCTAATCCGGAAAGCACTCCACCTGTAACAAAGATATACTTAGGCTCTTTAGCCAATGTGACACCCCTCGTTTAATACCTAACGAGTCTATCAGATAATGCCTGATCAGACAATCGGAAAGTAGATTTTACTGCAAATGCTTAATTGCGGCGTCTAACTGTGGATCTTTGTCGTTCTTAATGTCATCCACGGAGCGTTCTACCTTTTCGTCAGGTGTAATACCTTCCTTGTCGATGTTCTTGCCCTTAGGAGTAAACCAGCGAGCGATTGTTACCTTAAGTAGTCCGCCGTTCTTCAGGGTCTCTGGCTGTTGCACACTACCCTTACCAAAGCTCTTGGCCCCGATCAGTGTGGCCACCCCGTTATCATGAAGCGCTCCTGCCGTAATTTCGCTGGCACTGGCACTACCACCGTCGATAAGCACCACTGTAGGTAGATCTTTAAGCACTGCTTCGCCACTAGACCGGTAGGTCTTAATAGTTGCACCACCACGCTTCTCTTCAAGTACTGTCTTGTTAACCATCCAGAGACTTGAGACGCTTACCGCAGAATCAAGATATCCACCCGGGTTACCACGCAGATCCAGTACTACAGACTTCACATTCTTTTCTTTAAAGGAGTTAGCTGCTTCTCGGGCCAGAGTTGAGGTGTCGTCCCCAAACTGCGAGATCTTAATATAGCCAATATCACCATCAAGCACCTTATACTCCACACTTGGGATATCTATCTGCGCACGAGTAATGTCAAAGCTGAGGTCTTCTGCGCTGTTACGAATAACTCGTAGCTTCACGACTGTGCCCTTCTGACCGCGAATCTTGTCTACCGCTTCGTCAACAGTCCAGCCCTTAGTACTCTTACCGTCTACTTCAGCAATTACATCATTAGGCATCAACCCAGCCTTCTTTGCGGGGAAACCGTCGATCGGCGAAACAATGACTATATTACCAGCGTCGTTCTTGCCGAGCTGTGCGCCAATGCCCTCAAAGGTACCGCTCAGCTGACTCTGAAACTCTTTAGCCTTATCAGGGCTCATGTACTCGGTATATGGGTCGCCACTAGCTGCTACAAGCCCTTGTTTGAGGCCGTCCATAAGCTTGGTTTGGTCTAATTGACCGTCATAGTTTGCCCGGAGTTCGTCATATACTTGCTCGACTGTGGTGTAGTCAAGGTTAGCTGGAAGGCCCTTCTGAGTACTCTTTAATCCACCACCAAGAAGTCGGAAGCCTCCCTGTCCTGTTTGCATGCCAGCAAGGAATATTAGTGCGGCCAGTAGTAGTGCAGCCAGCTTTTGCCTGACACTATATTCTCTTTGCCCATTAGTAGATTTTTTAGACACAGCAGACCCAAGCTTTGACACACGCCCTCCTCTAACCATTAGTACATATATTGTACATGAGACTGCTTGTATATACGCCTAAACCGCAATAATTAGAAGCTTCTCGTCTGGTAACTCAATGTACCAGTAAGATACGTATTGTATTCAGAGGTAGTAAACGTACTACCGGAAACAGATTCTACATACATTGCATGACCCCAGTATCCTGCAGTGCTAATCGCTACGTCTCCAGGTTGTGGTGAACGAGATACGGTAATACCGCGAGAGTAAGCTGCAGCTACCCAGTCACGTGCGTTGCCGTAGTACATAGGAGGCGTACGACCTGATGCAAGCACAGCCCATGCGGTGTAGGATACACACTGACGAGTACAGTAACCCCAAGGGTCAGGACCGTCATTGTCGACACAGCCAGGACCAGGACTCATACCGAAACCCCCACCTGCATACGGGTAACTAGACGGACTAAAGCTGTTAACTGCACCCGGGAAGCGGAGGAAGTAATACCCACCATCTGGGTTAAAGTTAGCTCGCCTCTGGGAAGCGATTAGACCGTCAATTTTACTTTGGTTGTCTTTGGTCTTCTGATTAAATTCTGCCTGTTGTCCTTCGTTATATGCAAGAAGGTTTGCTTGCTCTGCTCGACTACTTGCTAGTTGGTCCTGCTGGCTGTGCTGTTCTTTAAGAAGTGATTCTACACTTTCTTTCTTAGCAGTAAGTTCGAACTTCAGCTTAGTAATCTTATCTAATGTCGTTTTGATCTTACTCTGTACAGAGTTGCGATACTGTTGCTTGTCGACAAAGTCACTCAGGTTCTTACTGGAAGCAAGCATCTCTAAGGTACTAATTTGCCCTTCGAGATACATGGTCTTAATGTTTTCACCGAGGACCTTCTTTTGCTTCACGAGCTCTGCTTCAGCAGCAGTTATTTCAGACTGCAAACGTGCCTGCTCAGCAGTGTTGGCATCTATCTGCCCCTGCAATGTATCTATCTGAGCCTGGAGCTTGGTAATAGCGTCGTTATAGCTGGTTGCCTGGTTACGTAAGTCTGCAACAGCCTTCTTATTCTGGGCATTTTCTTGCTCCAGCGCAGCAATCTGCTCAGATATACTTAACGCTTCGGTATGCAGGCGTGGGATAGCCCCCATCACCAGAACGGCGATAAGCACTAATACCCCTGCCGTAGCAAGAGGTCGTGATGTTACTATCTTTTTTAGTTTTTGTTTTAGCATATCCGCTAATAACATACCACTCCTGACCTGAGTTTGCAAGACGCTCGCCTAGCGGCTGGTCTTGAATTTAAGATAGCGCCGCGTCGCGATGAGCGATGACATGGCCCCGATAAAAATACCTGCTGATAGCTGCAATCCAATGAAACCCCACAAGTGATTACTAAAGTACTGGTTTGAGAAGTTAATATCCAGAAGCCCGAGGCTACTCGCCTCAAAGGTCTTGGCAGATATAGAGAAGATGGCACGGACGATTATGATAGATATCACTCCTGACACCAACCCATACATAATACTCTCAACAATAAACGGACCTCTAATAAAGTTCGTACTTGCTCCAAGCAAACGCATTATGGTCAATTCATCTCGACGGTTGAATATAGCCATCTGGATAGTATTAAAGATGATTAGCATAGAGATGACTGCGAAAATAATTACACCCGCCACACCTGCTCGCCTAAAGAAGCTGGTGGCACTGGTAATCTTATCAATGGCTTCCTTACGGTCTCCTGAATATGACGTCTCATCAGACTGCTGGGCCTTAATCTCTTTTTTCTCGAGGAAACCTCGAATATCTTCAATCTTATTTGGATCTTTTGGCTTGATCTGCAGACTCACCGACAATGGATTGTCAGTTTGAGAGATAGCTTCGAGCAGCTCTGGATTGTCTGAGTTCTGCTCACGGTACTTCTTGAGTGCCTCTTCTTTACTGACTCGTGCTACATCTTTAACGTTTTCAAGTCCTTTTATCTGTGCAATCAGTTGGTCTTGTTGCTTAGTCGTAACCTCGTCCTTTAGATATACCGAGATGTCTATCTTGTCAGTAATGGTCTGTACGGTATTAGAAAACGTTGCATTAGCGATTATAGAAAACAGAATGATAGTCAGGGTTATGACCATGACAGCGATAGCGGCAATCCCCAGCCAGGCATTACGAGCAAAGTTCAGGACTCCGGTCCTCACAATCCGTCTGAACATTATGGCACTGCGGCGAACGTTCACGAATGGTACTCCGCATTAGCTCGGTCACTAACAATATTGCCGTCCTGCATAGTAATGACACGGCGCTTCAACTTGTTAACAATTTCTTGGTTGTGGGTTGTCAATAGTACGGTGGTACCAAATCGGTTGATCTTCTCTAGCACCCTAATAACATCCCAGGCGTGCTTAGGGTCAAGGTTACCGGTGGGCTCATCTGCAATAAGGATCCGTGGCTGCCGCACAATAGCTCGGGCAATAGCTACACGTTGTCGCTCACCACCAGATAGCTCACGGGGCATACGCTTTTCCTTGCCCTTTAGCCCGACAATGTCGAGCACCCGGGGCACGGTATGATTAATCTCTTTGTTACCCATACCTACTATCTCAAGTGCAAAGGCTACGTTCTCGAAGACTGTCTTATTCGGTAAAAGTTTAAAGTCCTGAAAAACCGTACCAATCTTACGGCGTAGTAATGGTATCTCTTTGTCCTTAAGGGTTTCGTAATCAATACCACCGACGATAATCTTGCCGCTGGTCGGCTTCTCTTCCCTAGTTAGCAGTTTTAGTAGTGTCGACTTACCAGCGCCACTGGGGCCTACGATAATGACGAATTCCTTCGGTTCAACGTGTAAGCTAATGCGCTCTAACGCTGGTCCATATCGGTTGTATTTCTTTGTTACCCTGTCCAGTAGAATCATGTCTATGTATTATACCAAACCATTAGCACTAAGCTTCCATCGAATCGAAACTTTCAATTCCGGGGAGGAGCATTCTGAGATAGTCTGGCGGCACCAGATCGCCTTCGCGCGCCTGGAACGTCAATGAGAAGTAACCACCGTGTCGATTTATTGACCAGTCGTCCCACCACTTTGCAGCTTCAGATCGATCGAATAACTTTAATGCCTTTATCGCATCAATCGTTCGTACCTCTATAGCATCAGGGACAACATATAGCCCTATTGGGCCAACCTCATTAACATCTGCAGTCATGGTTGTGATGGGTGCCTCTTGAGAACGATCATAGCGAAGCGGAAGTGGAACACCGATCCACTGGTCTTTAATCTCGTCCGGAGCAGCACCAAAAGGCTGATTCCGGATTACAAACCAGCTCCTTATCTCCCCGCCTGGAGCAAGCGTATCTCTCCCAGCCATCCCTAATCTCCACCGAGATTCTGTTCCAAATACGCATTGATAAGCTCTCCCAGATTGCCATCCAGTACGCCCTCTACATCACTTGTCTCATAACGCGTACGTAAATCTTTCACTTGCTTATACGGATGCAGTACGTAACTCCGAATCTGGTTTCCCCACTCTGCAGACTGGTTTGGTCCTTTTAGTTCACTCAGCTTTTCTTGGTGCTGCTCTAATTGCATAGCTGCAAGTCGTGAACGCAGAATCGTCATGGCTACTTCTTTATTCTGCAACTGAGAACGTTCGTTCTGGATAGCTACGGTTACACCTGTTGGGATATGAGTTATACGGACTGCTGAATCAGTCGTATTCACACTCTGGCCACCATGACCGCCTGCTCGGTATACGTCTATTTTTAGTTCCTTGTCATCTATTTCAAGTTCAGTCGGACTATCTATCTTGGGCATGATCTCCACCTTAGCAAAACTCGTTTGCCGTAGACTATCCGAATTAAACGGGCTCAGCCGGACTAGCCGATGTACCCCAGCTTCTGAGAGTAGTTTGCCGAATGCAAACGGCCCAGATATTTCTAGTGTTGCACGCTTGAGGCCTGCTTCGTCTCCAGCTGATTCTTCGATAAGCACAACCTGGAAGTCTTGTTTCTCAGCCCAGCGGGTATACATGCGTAGCAGCATCGCCGTCCAATCCTGAGCATCCGTACCACCTGCTCCGGCAGATAACGTCAGGATGGCATCATGGTCATCATAGGGGCCGCTGAATTTGAGGTCTTCTTTCAGGCCACTGAAGTCTGTCTCTAATTTGTCGGTCTGTGCCTTAATGTCAGCTGCCAAACTAGCATCATTTAGTTCGAGCAACTCTTTAACGTCTTTGAGTTCTTGTTCAAGCTTCAACCATGGCTCCGCGCGAGCCTGCAAAGCAGACAGCTTCTTCATGGTATCTTGAGCCGATCGGTTATCATTCCAGAAGTCTGGCTTTTCAGATTCTTTCGTTAACTTCCCTAACTCTACATTCAAATCGGCAATATGCAGCTGCTGTGCAGCTGCAGCGTAGTCTGCCTGCAGTTGTGTAATCTGTTTTCGAACCTCATCCATTGCACCCTAGTATAGGGTATGTGCCCAAGCGAAGCTACTTCTTGCCGTCCCAGAGACCTGCGGCCTGAGCTTGTAGTTCTTTCACGAACTTTGGGCTAGCGTTGCCGAGTGCACCGATTCCCCATATGTTATCTGCAAATAGAGATTTACTAACCTTAATGATTCCTTCTTTAGTAATAGCCTGGATACGTTCAGGAACTTTGTAGTAGTCGTCTATCTGGTCATCAAAGAAATATCTAAAGCTGTAGCCGTTAGCCGTGCCACCAACTGTTTGGCCACTGCGCTGGTAACGCCCGAGAGCATATTGCTTAGCAGACTCAATGTCTTCATCAGAAATGTTGCCAGCGAATACTTCACTCAGCTCATGGACCATGATGTCAAACAATGCTGGAGCGTTCTTAGGCATAACCTGCGCCCCAAACCACCAGTTAGCGCTGTTCTTAGACTGCCCAATACCAGAACTCATGCTGTATACAAGTCCTCGCTCACGAGCTGCACCGAGTATCTTGGAGTACAGCGTTTCGGTCAGCATGGTATTAATGAGGCTCAGGTTATCTGACTCCGGGTCGCTCAGCCGGTGTCCGGCAAAAGTATCTAGGTAGAAGTACAGGTTATCTACTGTCTCGTTATGTATATATAACGGTGCGCGAACTCTTTTAGGAAACTCATCTGGCAGTTCTGTGCGACCCTCACCCTGGGGTAGTTCTATGTTCTCGAGCAGCTGTTCAACTGACTTACGGCGTGCAGCTAAAAGATTACCAGCAATAACAAATCGTAGGTTACTGCTGGTATGAGTTTTCTTGTAGTGGCTGGTTATGTCTTGCATGTTAACGTTTTCCATGAGGCCTAGCCGGTCTTGGTCAGTGAGCACATGGAAGCCATACTTCTTGCGAAGCGCGAGACTCAAGTGCCTAAAGTGGTTGTTAGATCGAGCCGTCAGCTCTTCGCGAACGTTGCCAAACTCAGCTTGAAACTCTTCGTCTAAGAAGAGCGGCTTCGTAATAGCAGTGAGCATGAGGCCCAGGATTCGGTCCCATTCAAAGTCCGCACATTCAGCTTCATAGATAATGTCATAACTACCGGTTGAGGCGTTACAGTACGCACCGTTCTTCTCAAACTCAGCCTGGAAGGCTCGGGCCTTAGGGATCATCTGGTTAGCACCCAGTAGCATATGTTCCATAATGTGGGCAGTTTCCCACTTAGACTTCTCTACTAAGTACTCGCCCGCCCGAAAGTTAAATTCAAAGGTCATGACACTAGCGTCAGGAATGTGAATTAACAGTCCTTCGGTGCCATTGGCAAGTTTAATGTTGTGTACTGTATGCTTCATGGAATAACTTCACGAAACATTAACGTTTCTTGCCCTGTTTTCGTCGTTTACGTTCTGCTTTGTGTGCTTTTTTGCGTTTGTTTGCAGTCGTAACTTTCTTACTACCACCCTTAGGAGCATTAACATCTCCGACAAAGTCTTCTTCGGTAAATTCATCTGCTTCAATAATCTTGTCCGCATTATCGACAGACTGGCGAGCAGCGCGAGTTAGTTCTGTTTCAACAGGAGCATTGTTAACATCTGCTGGTTCTGCATTGAAGACTGCCCGCATAACGTCATGTCGCAGAGTATCCTGCATTTCTTCGAACATGTGCTGACCTTGGCGACGGTACTCTACCAACGGGTCACGCTGTCCAACACTAATCCAGTGAATACCTTCACGGAGGTGATCCATATTCTCGAGGTGCTGCATCCAGAGGTTGTCGAGAATCTGCAGGTAGATATCTCGCTCGATCTTGCGCATTGATTCTTCGCCAAACTCTTTGACACGCTCTTCGTAGAGCTTTTTAGCTTGTTCTAGTAGTGCCTCTTCAAACTTCTCTGCTGGAGTATCAAACAGCTTATCGAGTGTCTTTTCGCTGAATGGGAAGACTTCTTTTAGGAGTGCTTCGTACTTGTCAGTAGTAGCCAAATCAGAAGCGGCAAGTACTTTTGCTTCTTCTTCAATGTATAGCTTAATACGCTTACTGATATCGGTCTGGTGGAGGATTTCACGGCGCATGGCATATGTTGCCTTACGGTGACGGTTCATAACATCGTCGTATTGCACCACGTTCTTACGCTGGTCGAAGTTGTGACCTTCCACCTTCTTCTGGGCACCCTCTAGGCTCTTGCTAATAATACGGTTTTCAATGGGAGTTTCGTCGTCTACATTGAGTCGCTCCATAACACCGGCGATACGTTCACCACCAAAGATACGCATTAGGTCATCTTCAGTACTGACAAAGAACTGAGTTACACCAGGGTCACCTTGTCGACCAGAACGTCCTCGAAGCTGGTTATCAATACGTCGTGACTCGTGTCGCTCTGAACCAAGTACGAATAGTCCACCAAGCTTCTTTACTTCTTCACTAAGAACAATGTCAGTACCACGACCGGCAATGTTCGTAGCCAGCGTTACTGCACCTCGTTCACCTGCTTTAGCAACAATAGCTGCTTCACGTTCGTTATTCTTGGCGTTTAGTACCTGGTGTGGAACACCTTGCTTATCCAGCAAACGTCCTAACTCTTCGTTCTTCTCAATAGAAACTGTACCAATAAGTACGGGCTGGCCCTTTTGGTGTAGTACTTTCACTTCCTGAGCGATGGCCTTAAACTTACCAGCTTCGGTCTTGTAGATACGGTCAGATCGGTCGATACGTGCTAAACCTCTGTTAGATGGGATATCCAGAACGTCTAACTTGTAGATCTGATGGAATTCTTCGCTTTCTGTCTCTGCTGTACCGGTCATACCAGCCAGCTTCTCGTACAAACGGAAGTAGTTCTGGAAGCTAATGGTCGCCAGTGTCATAGACTCTTCTTGTACTTCTACACCTTCTTTGGCTTCAATTGCCTGGTGGAGACCTTCGTTATAGCGACGACCCTTTAGGAGGCGTCCGGTGAATTCGTCCACGATAACCACTTCACCATCACTGGTAACAACGTAGTCTTTATCTCGTTTAAACAGTGCTTCGGCTTTTAGAGCCTGATCTAGGTGGTAGATATTCCTAATGTTGTCGCTTCCGTACAAACTATCTATACCAAGTGTCTTCTCGATGTGTTCAACGCCTTCGTCGGTAAGCACGGCAGCCTTACGCTTCTCATCGATCTCGTAATGCTTCTCAGCCTTGAGGCCGCGAGCTATCTTGGCAAACTGGGCATAGGCATTTCCACTGGTCGCGGCTGGTGCAGAAATAATGAGTGGCGTTCGCGCTTCGTCAATAAGAATGGAGTCGACTTCGTCCACGATGGCAAAGTGCAGATCCCGCTGGCGGAGCTGGTCAAGCTCACGCACCATGTTGTCTCGGAGGTAGTCAAAGCCAAATTCGTTATTCGTGCCATAGGTAACGTCAGCAGCGTAGGCTTCTTGTCGAGTACAAGGTTTTAGGTGGCGGAAACGTTCGTCTTCGTGCGCTTCGTTAGTAAAACTAGCATCATAGATATATGACTCATCTGCAATGATCACACCAGTAGTCAGACCCAGGAATCCATATACCTGACCCATCCAACCAGCATCACGCTGGGCTAGATAGTCGTTAACGGTCACCACGTGTACGCCCTTACCAGTTAGTGCATTCAGATACACGGGTGCCGTAGCCACCAAGGTCTTACCTTCACCGGTCTTCATTTCGGCCACACTACCTTCGTGCAAGGCCATACCACCGATTAGCTGTACGTCGAAGTGACGCTGCCCAAGCGCACGGGTTGCTGCTTCACGAACTACCGCAAAAGCATCTGGCAGGATCTTATCAATAGCTTCTTTTTCAAGACGCTTCTTGAGCTCAGCAGTCTGTTCTTTTAATTTCTTGTCAGACAGCTTTGCATACTTGTCTGCTAGGGCATTAATGTCCTTAACTCGTTTTCGCAGGCGTTTGACGGTCTTTGCCTGAGGGTCACCTAAAACTTTCTTAAATACCTTATTCATTCGCTACCAGGCCTCCACATCCATGCAGTCAATAAATTTGTTGATTAGCAGCTTATATTGTAACGCACTTCTTGTGTCTTACAGAAGTAATTTTTACGTTAATCGAAAGTCTTAGTTTGCGTTAGTAACGGCTCGCTTAACGCGGGACAGAATACGGTGGTGCAACCGTCCCGCACCATGCTTGCCCTTATACTTAGTCAGCTGGTTCTTAAGCTTCTCTTCCACTACATCTACGGCAGCAAACATATTTACAGTCGTTTCTTTAGTTGCAATCACTTCTTTTGGCAGGTGCAGAATGACTTCACAAGTACAACTGACACGTGCCTTATTCTTCTGCTCTTTGAGCTTAACTTCGGCATGGGCAGATTTACGGGCATGAGGAGACATGTACTGGTCGAGCTTACCGATCTTCTTCATGATATATTTGTTCAAATCTTCAGTAACTTCAGTATGAATACCGCTGACTTCTATTTTTTGGATCATATTTTTGCTCTCCCACCCATATATGGTCTTAATACTTCTGGTACAACTACGTCACCTTCCGCATTCTGGTAGTTCTCGAGGATCGCTACTGGCCCACGACTAAGCGGCAAAGCAGTGGCGTCATTAGTGTGGATTAGCTCCGCTCCGTTAGCTCGTCGAACACGTGTTTTTAGACGTCGCGCCTGGTAGTCAGTCATGTAGTCAGCAGTATGTGTTTCACGATACTTATCTTGTCCTGGCATCCAAGCGTTAATATCAACACCATGTGCATTAGGCTTACCAATATCAGCCGTACACTTATTCATAACTTCGTACGGAATACCCAAGAGAGTCATGAGTTTTTCCTGGATCGCAATCATAAAGAGATGCTCTTGCATTCCAGCTTCGGCAACACCCAGACTTTCCATTTCAAGCTTATCGAATTGGTGCATACGGAAGATACCTTCCATATCTTTACCATATGTCCCAGCCTCTTTGCGGAAGCTGGTTGCATAGCCGATAAGGCGTATAGGCAATTCAGCTTCAGGGATAATCTCGTCGGCATACATACTTCCAAGAACGTGCTCGGCACTACCCTGTAGCCATAGCTCTTCACCTTCAATCTTGTAACGATCGTCACTAGGCTGCAAGCGATCCATAGCATCGTACATATCGGTGCGGATCATAAATGGAGGCAATACGGGTGTAAACGGTTTGTTGCTTACCTGAAGATTATTCTCCTGAATAACCTTATTAATAAAAGTCTTGTCTGAGAGCTTGTCCATTACGAACTGGATTATGGCAAACTGTAGTTTTACGAGATCACCCTGGATGTACGCGAATCGAGTTCCGGTTACCTTGGCAGCACGTTCTTTATCAAGCCAACCTTTTGCCTCAGCGATTTGCGCATGATTTTTTGGCGTAAAATCGAATTTTGTTGGCTCACCAACACGCTTGGTAACTACATTCTCATCCTCACTAGCGCCAATAGGAACACTCTCAAGTGGCATGTTAGGTATATCTTTAAGGAGTTTAAGAACGTCCAATTCCAATGGTGCGAGCTTTTGCTCAAGCAGAGTAACCTCGTCTTTGAGATCCTTACCTTTTTCAATCTGCTCTGGGGTTGGCTTGCCTTGTTTCAGCTGCCCACTGTGGTTATTGCGCCGCGCACGGGCATCTTCGAGCTCTACTAGAACATTACGTCGATCTTCGTCAGCTTTCAGAAGCGCCTTAACGTCAACTTTGTAGCCCTTTTGTTTTGCTTTTTCTTGGACTAGATCTGGATTTTCTCGGACAAACTGGATATCTAACATAACCCTATTATACCTCAGATACCCTGCACCTTATTTAAGATTTCTTATTTGCCTGCATAGCCTTCAGTGTTAGCTCGGTTCGCGCTCGGGCATACGTACAGTAATCACACGGCCCACCCATGGCCGCCGTACCAACAGGAGGCATATCGCCTTCCATGCAGTCCTTCATTTTCTGCAGAGTGTCTTCTACCCATGCATCACTGCCTTCATGTGGGAATACATTGGTACGAAACTCAACAACATCGTTAAAGCCGTCCTTGCTAGCGTCTCCATTAGCGTACACAAAATAGCCGGTATTACTAACACTGAAGCCGTTAGCCCGAAGTAACCATTGGTAGACTTCCATCTGTCGACGGTAGCTATCTTGCCAACCACCAACCGGACCAAGACTGGTAATCTCTTTATCTTTTGCCGTAGCCTTGTAGTCTACTACGATGAGCTCACCAGCGTCATTAACCCAGACATCATCTACAGCCCCAAAGACATGTAAGTTTGTTGGCTTATGCACCGTAAAAACTCCTACAAAGTTCTCACGCCAGGTATCCAGGTCTTTGTGGACATACGGCTTGGCAGCAATCTTAAACTTCACCTGTAGTGGATGCTGCGTACCGGCCGCACGATGCACATCAAACTCTTTCTTAAACAGTTCGTCTATCGCTTTATTAATATTGAACGGTGGACTACTTGGTCGAGTGATTTTGTGACGTACGTCGAGCCAGAAACAGCGCGGGCACTGGGTATACAGTTCAATCTTACTGCGGCTAACCTTAAATGGCGCCGTTTGACCAGGCGTATACGGCCGGCTTCGTTCCCTCCAATAACTCATCCTTCTATTGTAGCAGTTTGGTAATTGCCGTGAGCGCCGCAGTTTCCGCCCGAAGCGTGAAGTCATGCAGGTTGAGGTGTTTAATCTCTAAGTCCTTAAACAGTTGTTTTTCGGTATCACTCCAGCCACCCTCGGGACCAATGAGCACACCGAGATCTTCGCCAGCTAACTCACCTTCACTACTATCCTGTTCGCAGATATACAGAGTTGCTTTGTCCTGGTACTGCTCAATGGCTTTTGCCACATGCATAGTATCTCGCACATTGGGGATGTCGCTCCGGCCGCATTGTTCGGCTGCTTCAATAACAATCTTTCGAGCACGTTCAATGTTAAAGCCTGTCTTTTCAGAGCGATCTGCTAGCAGTGGAATAAAGTGACTAACTCCTAATTCGGTGGCCTTTTGTAATACCCAGTCATTCTTGTCTTTCTTAAGCAAAGACCAGAACAAATAGATATTTTTACGCGGCAGTTGGCGCTTGTAGTCTGTAACCAATTCTAAATGTGCTTCGTCAGAACTCAGCTCTGTAATCTTGTAGAGACGGTCGTGTTCTAGACCATCAAACAATACGATTTGCTGTCCTGCACGGAAACGTAGAACCTTGTTCCATTGGTGTAGCAATACTTCTTCCTTAAACCAGAAGTCATGTTCAAGTTTTAGTTCGGGTACGTAAAAGCGATGTATCTTCATTTCTTTTCTAGTATACAGAGTGTTTCAATGTGTGGCGTCCGTGGGAAGAAGTTGTAACAAACAAAGTCACGAATCGTGTAGGTATCCTGAAGTAGCGCTACATCACGAGCCTGGGTTGCTGGGTTGCATGATAAATAGCAGATTTGCGCCGGGCCTGCTTCAAGAATTCGCTCTATCACGTCTTTATGTAGACCGCTTCGTGGCGGATCAACAATAAGACAGCTATCAGGCGTTATGTACTCCAATGCTTGCTCAGTACTAGCTTCAATGACTTCAATGTCTTTATTGCCAGCATTCTTTTTGGCCATAGCCACGTTAGCTGAATCTAACTCCACCAAGGCCTTCGTGTCGCCAATTGGTATACCAATACTGCCGACGCCGGCGTACATATCTACTTTGTTTTTAGTGCCGTGACTTACCTGATCTATTTTCTGTAGTGCCAATTCAAAAACCGGTAAGTTAACTTGGAAGAAGCCAATAACGTCATATTGCATCAAGGTTCCAAGCAGTGTGTCATCAAGTTTCGTATCACCAACTTCATACAGTAATTTGGTCGCCACTGACGCCGGACTTTTAGGGTTTGAGTGGTAAACTTTGATGCCACTAATGCCTTCTGGTAGTTTGAACTTTGAGAAGGTTTCAGGTTTCACAAATAGTGCAGCAACTACCTTCCCGGCCTGATTACACCTTAGGATTACAGATTTTAGATCTCCAGCCCGAACACTATTTTTGTTCAATTCGACTAAAAGCGCCTGTGCTGCATCATTAATGGCTGGCAGCGCCAACGCACTACCCTGCACTATTTGCTTACGATGCGTGCCGCGATTGTAGAACGCATAGTGCAGTCCTTCGTCGTCTCCGTAGAACGAAAACTCAATCTTATTACGATACCCAAACTCATTGCCATCACTCACTACCTCAAAATCTGGCAATGTCACGCCTTCCCGCTTAAACGTCTCCTGCACAATGTCGTGCATGGCAATATGCTCTGCGTTAAGGGTCATATTCTGCCATGGAGATGTTGCAAGATAGATCGATTCCTTTGGCTCGATGCGCTCAGCAGACGCCTCTAGAATCTCTTCTGCAATACCTTCAACAAAGTCTTTCTTTCGCTTCGTAAGGAGCGCCCTAACTTGCTCACTTGGCAACGCATTCCATATAAAGGCCTTGCGTCCATCTGCTAGCGTGCCGAATCCTTGGCCACCGTGAACCAATTTCTCAATAGCTAGTTCTTCATAAATTGGTGTTTTTTGCTTCATTAGATCTCAATCTCGGTTATAGAAGCCTGACTAGGAATAAAATGTTCAGGGTCTGATTGGCCCAGTGCGGTTAATAGTGCTGCGATAACAAGACCATGCGTTACCCAGATACGTTCTTCTGGTAGATTCCGTAGAATGGCTTGAGCTGCTTCTATAGCTTCTTTGGGAAGCTTACCTTGCTCTACACCTTCTTGCGTTCTCTTTGGATCACCAGTATTTATCTCATCTATTATTTTATTGACGTTTAGATCCGTAAAACCTGCCAAACGCGCTGTTTCTTGTGTCCGAATAAAGTCAGAAACAGCTACAGGCTGACTGAAGTCTATACCTCGTTTTACCAACTCTTGCTTGAGTTTGGCTGCCTGCTTCCTTCCCGCTTCATTGAGAGGTGCGCCATGCTTACCCTGCAAGGCCCGTGTAAGTCGATTGGCGTCAGTTGCAGCGTGTCGAATAAGAAGATATTTCATGTTCGACTACGGACGGAGGGTACCGAAGAATACCTGCCATGCAAGCGCTGTTTTAGCTACCAAGCTTAAGATCATATAGACACGTTCACCGTATAGGTAGTTAGCCCATTGCCCCTTCTTGGCGTACTGCAGATACATATTAACTGCAAAGCTAGAGAAGAATACGAACATACTTCCGTAGATAAAGTATACGAACGTTGGAATGCCGCCAGAACCATATGCGTTAGCGCCAATTACGTAGATAGCGAACACGATCCATGGCACTATACCAGCAACACAGCCAAGGTTGTAGGTAATCCAGTTGGTCTTCTTTGCTCCTTGGTTTGTAAGTTCCATAACCAACCCCATGCTATTCATGAGAAGATCTAAGATAAAGATCATAAGAAGTGCTGAAAAGTCGTACACGCCGCTTAAGAGTGCAATAGCCACCATCATGACACTGGCGCTGAGGCCATATTCAATCCAACGAGCTTTGTTAATCCCCTTCTTGAGATCTGCTTCGTAGGTTTTACGATACTTTGTTGCAATTACAGCGTGAGCAATCGCTGACATAAAGAAGAAGGTCGCTACGAGATAGGCCAAGTTGACGTTGAAAATGTTATGTATAGCAGGAGCTAGTACCGGCTTCTCGGCGATCTTAGATGCTGCAGTGTCCTGTGTAAGGAACGTTGTATGTACGGGCCATGAATTAGCTTTACTGAGTACCAGTACAAGGATACCTTGCACTGCGTGCAGAACTGCAAGCCACTTGTTCCATGAGTTAAGTGAGTTTGGTGTAATGGTGAGCGGTGTTTTTTTGCGTAATTTCATGTCTGCACTATACCACATAATAGCCGTCCCGAAGATGTTATACTGGGCGTAAGCACTATGAAACCAAAACTAGCTATCCCCCAACGCAACTCCCTGAACTATAACGCCACCAAGAAGAACAAGCGCTCACTAAAATCGAAGCTTGTGCTCATAATCTTAGGACTAATCGCTCTCGGTAGTTTTACCTTACTGGCACTCCCTTACCTGCCTCGGCTCCGCTATCTCATATTCAAACCAAAGATAGATGCCACGTCATACCAACAAGCTGCTCAGTCGACAAAGGAAGGTAAAGAAGCCCCTATCGACAACGAAGCTCAAAAGCCCGGTAACCGCCTAGTCCTACCCGGTATTGGTGTCGACACCCAGATCATAGACGGCCGGAACATTTACGTTATCGGCAAGAACCAGGGAGTCTGGCGCGAGACTGGGAACATCGACCCCACACAAGAAGGTAACATTGTCATTGCGGGACATCGCTTCCTTTACACCGCTACGAATGGTGGCTGGTTCTACAACCTCCCGGAGCTCCAGAACGGCCAGAAAATCTATATTCGCTGGGACAGTAAAGTATATGAATATGAGATCTACAACTCTAAAACAGTTCTACCAACCCAAGTAGATATACGAGATACCGATCCAGATGTTCCCAAGAAACTCACGCTGTATACTTGCTACCCTCTCGGAAGTACTGCTAAGCGATTCGTTATTGAAGCCAAGCAACTTTAGCACAAGCAGTTGATCCTATCTGTTAGACGCGGTATCCTGTGCCTATGTCAGTACCAAACTACGAACACTTATTCAATCCTCTGCTCGAGGCGCTTAGGAAACTTGGCGGTTCTGCCACAATCGAAGAACTCGAATCTGAAGTGTCTATAATTCTTGCTCTGAGCGAAAAGGACATCAACGAACTTCATAGAGGGAGTCGAACCAAACTTTCTTATCGCCTAGCCTGGGCCCGGACCTATCTCAAACGTTATGGATTACTCGAAAACTCAGCTCGTGGTGTTTGGTCATTGACTGACAAAGGAGAGAAAACCAGTAAGGTCGACATAAAAGTAGTACAGCAGACCGTCAGGTCTCTGGATAAGAAACAAACCGGGACCGCATCTTTCACTGAAGATAGTCTTGTAGACGAATGGGAAGAAAGACTTCTTGCAGAGCTGCAAAGCGTATCTCCTGCAGGTTTTGAACGCCTCTGCCAAAGACTTCTGCGTGAAGCCGGGTTTATAGATGTCGACGTTACGGGTCGCCCCGGAGATGGTGGCATAGATGGCATTGGGACTATACGTATCAATCTCATTAGTTTTAGAGTGATCTTTCAATGCAAACGATACAAAGGAAGCATTTCCTCTCAACAAATACGCGAATTTAAAGGTACTATGTCCGGGCGAGCTGAGCGAGGCCTATTTATAACAACGAGCACATTTACCAAGGACGCCCGAGGTGAAGCCAATAGAGACGGGTCTACCCCCATCGATCTGATCGACGGCAAACGACTCGTAGAACTCATGAAGGAATATCAGCTAGGCGTTACCGTAAAAACCACGGAACAAATAGATATTCAGCCCGAGTGGTTCAAAAGCTTCCACTAAGCTAGTAGCTTCTGGAACTTCTGGCGTAGTTTAGCGAGCTTCGGATTAATAACCACCTGGCAATACCCGGCTTCAGGATGTTTCTGGAAATAGTTCTGGTGTTCATCTTCTGCTGGGTAAAACACCTCAAGCTGCTTCACTTCAGTTACTATTGGATCTTCCCAAAGCTTGGCCACTTCTCTGAGAGACGTATTTATAACCGCCTCTTGCATAGCATCAGTGTAGTAGATAGCCGAGCGATACTGACTTCCTTCGTCAGCTCCCTGTCGATTTAATGACGTAGGGTCGTGCATAGCCCAGAAAATGTCTAGTATATCTTCCAGGCTGATCTTGGAAGAATCAAAAGTAACTTTCACTACTTCGGCATGACCAGTATCGCCGCCAGCTACCGCGTAGTAGTGCGGATCTTTTGTATTGCCACCGGCATACCCAGATATGACTTCAGTAACACCGTCTACGAGACGGTAGCCGGCATCTAAGCACCAGAAACAACCGCCTCCGAGTACAATGCTCTCTTGTTTTGCCATGAGCTACTCCGTAACAGCAACGTCACGCCAGAACGCAACATAGTTTGAAAAGTCTTTTTTAACCTGGTCGATACCTGATTTTAAGGGTTCTGGGTAACTCCAGGCATTGTCTTGACTCTGATCATCGCCTTTGCCTATGTTAAAGTACTGGCAAACACCTTTCCATGGACAAGTATATGGTGTTGGGCTTTTACTGAGGAACTCTTGCTTTACTGAACTCGGTGGGAAATACCAATTCCCTTCGATATAGATGAGATCTTTTCTATCTGCTTCTGCAATTACTTGGTCTTTCCAAACTGCTTTCATAGCTTTCTCCTTTATTCTGTTCTTAGTGCTTCGATCGGATCAAGCTTAGCTGCTTTACGAGCCGGTAAGTACCCTGCCACCATAGCGACCAAGATAAGTACTGCAATCAGGGCAATAATCTGTGCTGGTCGGAAGATAAGCAAGCTATTACCTGCGCCTAGATCAAGTTTCTTAGTTACCCATGGATTGAGCGGGATTCCAACGAGTAATGACGCAACGGATCCAATAAGACCGCCGAGGAAGCCAATCCAGCCTGCCTCGAGCATGAACAGCCGACGTAAGTCACGCTTGCGCATGCCAAGGGCCTTCATAAGGCCGATTTCTCGAATACGTTCTAGTACACTGATGTATTGAGTATTCACGATCCCAAAGATCGAAGCGATTAGCGTTATCAAGCCGAATACCCCCACTAACGCTTGGAGAATATTTACTATCTGAGTAATAGACTGCTGTATATCCTTACTACTCTGGGTGAAGTAGTCCTTGGACTTCAAGTCATTCTGCGCAGTCGTAATCTTGGCCGCATCTTTACCGTCCTTCACTCGCACAAACACATAGCTGTACTTACCGTAATTAGAGGTGCCTTCCGTGGTGTAGTCGTAGATATTTTTAGCATCCGCTGTAGACACGAGTACCGGCAAAGTACCAAAGTTAATACTAGTTGCAGCCTTCTTAGTGACAGCAACGATCTTAAAGCTTCGTTGCTCAGATGCTGGCTGCAAGGTCTTTAGGTCTCGGCCCTCACGAATAGCTTGAATTACTTCCTCACCAGTTGAGTCAACAAAAGGTTTCTGGACATCGATCTTAATAGTTTTGCCAAGCGCATCGTTGGCACTCTTAAAGCCAAGAGCCTTAATGTAACCATCCGGCAAAGTTGCTTGGCCAGCAGCGATGTCACCTTCTGTCGGTAACTTACCTGCCTCAACCTCTGGCTTCTGTGCAGGGTTATATGCAGTTGCGCTCAACGTAAAGCGCTTCTGACCATCACGGGTAACGTAGCGCGCATTGAGGATGTAGTTAGCCCGTACCTGCTCAATATATGGTAGCTTTTCTAGTTCCTGAATATCTTCAGTGGTAACTTGTTTAATCTGCAGACTTGAGCCGTCTCCGCCCACCGTGAGCGAGGATACTGATTCATCATATTCCTTAGGTTCAGTACTTGGAGCACCATTATTGGCAATCTCTTTATCACGACCCACAATAAGCTCTGCAGGATCGAAGTTACTAGCTACTAATCGGTCGGTATAGGCTCGGATGCCGTTACCGGCAGCTAGCGTAGTTGTTAGGGTAAAACCACCAACTGCAATAGCCAGTGAAGTGAGAATTGTACGGAGCTTTGCATTACGCAAACTTCGGCCACTTCGTCGAACAGTGTCAGTAATGCGCATTATTTTTTCCCCTTCTTGGCTACTTTGGTCTTAGCACTCTTTGCCTTAACAGCGCTTCCAGTAATACTCTCGATGCGGCCGTCTTTGAGACGTACTTGCATCTGGCAACGAGCGGCAAGATCGTTATCGTGCGTCACAATCACCAAGGTACTACCAATACTCTTATTGATATTAAACAGTAGATCAATGATCTTATCTCCCGTAGCACTGTCTAGGTTACCTGTTGGTTCGTCTGCAAAGATAAGTTTTGGCTTGTTCACAATGGCACGAGCAATAGCTAGACGCTGCTTCTGGCCACCAGATAAGTTACGGGCCTTAGAGTTAACTTTCTCGGCTAGATCTACCGCCTCAAGTGCCTCAAGCACTCGTTGCTTGCGATCCCGTCCGCGTACTTCAGCAATCTCAAGTGGTAACATAACGTTCTGGTAACACGTTTGGTTACCCTCTACGAAGAAAGCCTGGAAGATAAAGCTCATAGACTCTGCTCTAAAAGCATCCATCTGCTTTGCCTTCATTTGGCTTAGTACTGTTCCACTGACGCTAATATGCCCGTCACTTGGGGTGTCCAGCCCACTCATAATATGCATGAGTGTCGATTTACCGGAGCCACTCTTACCAATAATGGCAACAGTAGCACCTTCCTTAATATTCAAACTAACATCGTTCAGTGCCGTAAATGCACTATCCTTCTTCCCATACGTCTTAGTGACGTTAACAACCTCTATCATGCTACTAGTATAGCAAGACGGGTAAACTATTTCTGGAGTTTTAGTCTTGCAATAAGCCAATCCCGAGGAAGGATACTCAAGAACCAACCAGCACGCGGACCAGAGTCTTGGCCAATCAGGGCCTGGTATAGAACCGTGAATAGTTCTTTGGGCGCCAACTCAGCTTTATCTTTGAATTCGTAGATAGCCTGATGGAACCACGTGCCGTCAGCTTCTGCTGGGGCATCACTAATCTTATCTGCTAAGTCCTGTAAATACTGCTTTTGGGGACCGGTAAGTTGTAGCGATGAAAGATCTTCACGAAGCGCAAACTTAACT
>ERZ650304.162-NODE-162-length-41806-cov-8.789538_pt1 | contig 41806 bp, 57 predicted proteins | sample MGYA00376240_ERZ650304 | MGnify/ENA primary metagenome ERZ650304 (study PRJEB26733, sample SAMN07839271) | wastewater metagenome | biome: small river; feature: stream; material: water | place: USA: North Carolina | collected 2016-03-01 ... | reverse complement strand
ACTACTTCAGGGGTAACTACTACTTCAGGGGTAACTACTACTTCAGGGGTAACTACTACTTCAGGGGTAACTACTACTTCAGGGGTAACTTGTGTATCGTCGGTTTGTTTCTTTTTTGCCATACGGATACATTACCACTCTATTGCGGAACGTCAAGTAGATAAAATAAAAGGACCTCTGAATTCAGAGGTCCTTTATTCTGTTATAATGTTGTCTTAGTTATTTGAGCTTGCGACGGTGATCTTTAAAAGCTTACCTTCACCTGCAGTGGTTGAAGAGTCTTTTACTTTACCAGTACCGCGGATGTAAGTTACAAAATAACTTATATCTGCAGGATCTCCATCGTTAATGATATCGAAAGCCAGTGCGCTGGCTAAGCTTGTCCCGTGGAAAACCTCTAACACTGCGGGAGTGTCGCTGTTATTGTCGGCCAGAGCCACAAAACGAGCATGAATCAGTTCCTTCATAGGAATATCATCAAACGAGAGCGTATCTCCTGCGGCATAAGCAGCAGCAGGAATTTTTCCATATGCTGTTTCGGATTTTTCATAGCGGGCACGCTTTGCTGCTGTCGTACCCATTGTACCTGTTGAGCTATTTTTTACTTGAACTGTTGCCATATATTTTTATTTTAAACTGTTAATCTTAGAGAGTCGTAAATGTTTGTTCTGTGCCGTATACTGTGCCTGTAACTGTGGTTGCCTTCGTACGGTAGAAATAATCTGTGGCTGTTACCAGGCCGGTTAATCCTTTCGATACTGCCTGCGCCGTAGTTGCCCAACTTAATGGAGACGCTGTCGCTGCCACAGTAGTTGTGTACACACCTGTTGCTGTGCCGTATTCAAATTGAACGACCGTGCTTGCTGCACCATTTGGGTCTACGGTACCATTTAGTGTAGCTGTGGTAGCTCCTACGCTTGAAGCAGCGGATGTTACAGCTACTGCAGCCGGTGGAAGCAATGTAAGTTTTATTAGCTTACCTTCGCCCGCCGTAGTTGATGAGTCTTTCACTTTACCAGTACCGCGGATGTAAGTTACTTTATAGTTAATATCTGCTGTTACTCCGTTTGTTTGAGCAAGATCCCATACAACTGCTGAGGAAAGATTAGCCCCATTAAACATTTCTAAGGAAGTTGTTCCTGCTTTAAAAGTGGCATGAATCAGTTCCTTCATAGGAATATCGTCGAAGGAAACTGTGTCGCCTATTGCAAATGCAGCAGCCGGGATTTTACCATATGCTACTTCTGACTTTTCGTATCTTGCGCGTTTTGCGGCGGATGTACCCATGTCGCCGGTTGAGCTATTTTTTACTTGAACTGTTGCCATATATTTTTATTTTAATCATATACGATGAGTTAATCTCATCAGCAATTGATTTCTATATAATATTATGATTTATGAATTAATGCAAGAAAAAAAACTTAAATAACGCGCTGACAGCGGCACTAGCAACCATACTTACACAAGTAATTAATGCACCAATCTTAAAATTTATTCCACTTAATGTAATTCGATGATTGACCAACTCATCTTTTGCCTTGCTTAGTTCGGCCCGCGCTTCCTTGAGGGCGCTAGCCTCTTTGTCTATAGTCTCCTTTAGAGTTTCTAACCCTTTTTGAGATTGTTCGGCAAACTTGACTATATCTGAACTTATGGTTCTTTGCCCTAGTTTTAACAAAGTCATTTCATCATATAACTTATTTAAAGACTCTTCATGTCTTTCTAATTCTGCTAAAACAAGTTTTTGATATTGGGTCCAGCCATTCGCTGCTGGAGGCTCTGGTCTAATGTGATAGTCTGGTTTATTTGCCATAAGGGGTGATTTCCTCCACGTACCCGATAATATAATCGTCTTCTGATACAAAAGCTGAAACTTTTGCGTAAATGATTTCTTTTGTGTCACAGTTAACGTATCTGTGACAGTGTTCATAAGTTGCTTTTTTATTTTCTTTTGCGGTTTTGGTAAATTCATACCAAGAGTCTGTAGTGTCCTTTAGGTCGTCTTCATGAATAAGTTGAAGCCACCCTCTACCTCTGATCTCGTCAAAAGACTGACAAACCAACTCTAACATTTTTTGATTTGCGTAAGTTAACTCTCCATGAATATCATTTAGAAAAACTCCAACCGGACATTTTTCTAAAGTTGTCTCTAATCTTTTTCTTGCCGATCTTCTTGCAGTTACGTCTGTGCCGACAGCATATATTTTTTTCGTCAGCTGCTCTTGCCATGCACACCACGAGATATGTACCCAATGACCATCCTTATGACGGTATCTGTTAATAAAATTATATATTATATTTCCATCTGATAAAGCTTGTAATGCCTTTTTGTCTGTTTCAACAAGGTCATCTGGATGTATAAATGTTTTGAACGGTACAGCCAATCCTTCTTCAACTGAATAGCCAAGTATGCGTGTCCATGAAGGATTTAACTTAAAAAATTTTTCATGGTTGGCGATTACGCATAAGGCTGGGTTAATTAACCAAAAAGTGTTTAATTCCGACTCTAGTTCAGATAAATAATTGGATAATTCTTTAAGTTCAGTTAAGTGGCTGGACATAATTATTTATATGTATCTATTCTAGAAACAAACTTATCCAACTCATCCCCCTTAAAAGCTAACTTATTCTTTTGAAATATTTCTTTACCCCAGGCGCTCTCCATAGCACTATCTGACATACCTAACCCCCGTAACAAACCATAAAGTTTTATTTGTGTTGTACCTAATTCGTAGACGAATAACGCTTTTTCTGGATGGAACACTATCTTTCCCGATAATCCTGACCCAGGCTTTACGTTAACATGGGCCTCGGCCTCTCCTGTTTCTTTAATACGAGTATAAACTCCTGGTTTTAATCTTTGTTGATTAATTGACACATACTCAGAACCGTTAAGAATAATTGTATTACGTGGAGTAATATAAGGAATCTGTGCAATAGTGACCTTTTTTTCGTCTACCTTTGCTCCGGTTTTTTTATCATATAATTCAAAAGTTCCTTTTAATGGAATAGTTAAATCTCTTTTTTCTAATATGGCGGCCTTTTGATCATTTAGAGAAAAGACCCCATGACCTTCGGCATATCCTACATCTTTTACCTTTAGCTTAAAATCATTACTTTCTAATGTATTAAGTTTTTTATCAAAAGCTTCCTTTGCCCCGTCGATAATCCACTCTCTAAGTTTCGTAGGGTCGAAGAATGCTCGTGTGCCTTTTGGCATTGGTGGGACGGTGTTCATACTATTTTAGGTTGCATCAAGTTTATAATATATTCCCGCATTTCCTGCTTTTGCAAGAGCTTTTTTAAAGCCTTATCTTCTGCGGATACATTTATGTCTTGAACTTCCGGGGTTTGATCGACCGACGCTTGGTTATTGACTGGGACACTTCTACCAAAGGTGGGTAGTCTCTTTGCAAAATTATAAGTAAGAGGTAACGCTCCTTGCATGGTTAGATATTTACGCATGTCAAGGGGATTAGCTTCTCCAAATTTATATTTGTCTAAAGCAGAGACTGAGTTCTCAACCTGTTCAGGCTGGTAACTAGGTTGGTAATATTGTGGTTGTGGGTATTGAGGTTGATAATTTTGTTGTTGCTTAGGAGCAGACTTAAACAATGAGCTGAGTAAGTAACCAATACCTCCAATAGCCGCTGTACCACCTAACAATTTTCCTGGGTTATTTTTAGCCCAATCAATTGCACTACCACCTAAATTCTTTATAGACCCCATAACATCTAAAGGCTTATTAGAATCAATAGCCCCATATTGATCTTTATTAAAAGTTAATCCATATGGAGAATATTTATTTTCAATATTGGATACTCGATTTGCTTCAATGCCTTTCCCCGCGGCATTACCAAGACTATCTAATGACCAATTTGGATTTGATAACTCTTTATTGACCCCTTGCCACGCAGGTCGTATAAAATTCTTAGTAGTTTCCGGAGCAAGCCAGTCTAACCCGCTACCTATCATTCCAGCTAGACCTGCTTTTTTACAAATTGCAGCTTTAGCTCCGCTACGAAAAGAATTAAGATTTAAATTATTTAGATACATGAAGTCTGATGTCTGTAGGGATTGTAGTTTTTCTCTTCAAATCATCATCTTTATTGTCTAAATGTCTCGCAGTACTAAATGTTAGTCCTGCACCGCCCATACCCGTAAGAAGCATGGCAGCTGCTGTTGCCTTACCTAACTCAGTATTAAAAAATGAGTCTTTTGCATTTTGGGCTTGGTGTACGATAGAATCAGTAAATCCTTCGGAACCCATAAAATCAGGAGATTCCCAAGCTTGTTTACTTAAGCTATCTTGTTTTAACAGCGAGACAACTTCAGGATGTTTTTCAAGAGCCTCTCCTATCTTTGCAAACATACCTACAATAAAATTATCAACGTGAGGCGTCTTTGCCTCGGCTGTTTTTTGATGGGCTTGCTGTAAAGCATTAAGATATTGCTGCTCTACATCAGTTAGCTGATTTTTAAGCTGTTTCTTTTTATAATTTTCGTAGAGACTAGAAGCTCCAAAGAAACCCCCACCTATACCTAAGGCTCCAGTTAAGGCAGGCATGATATAATCTTCGACCCCAGAACTTGCGTGTTTCGGCATACGAGCTTCTGGTAAAGTGATATTGAGTGTTGATGGGTCTTCTTCCTTTGGTGTATTTTTATTTACCAAATCATGTATGCCGCGCCCGCCTGCATATGTACCAGCTCCAGTAAGAAGGCTTAGTAAAGCTAAATTGAGTAAATCGACTGATTGTTTTTCCATATTAAGTTTCTTCTTTTTTAATTTCGTAATACACAACAAAAACACGATACTCACCTAAGGCAGTCCAGGTATCTTTCCAATATTGTATTTTGTGGTTTGTAGAATTGAGCAGAGTGTTAAGTAACTCTGAGTCTTTTGGGATTTCCGGATTAAATATTTTAGTTTTAAATACTTTTTTAATCTTATCATTGCTGGTGGCTGCAAACCCCATGCTTTTTTCAAAAGCACTTACTGTTTGGTCCATCCAATCTTTATTGTGTAATTCCTTACCTACATCTCGATTTACTTTACGGGATCCCGTGCTCTTTTCCGAATTTCCACTAAATTGCAAAAAGTTCGGTTTTTCAATTTTAATTTTTTTACTGTCCGACATGGTAATCTGATTTTAGTCTGCTCGTTATGTCCTGTAATTTAGCGATCTCTTCTTTCTTTGAAGATAATCTTTTATCTTGCTGTTGTAGATGTCTTCCTACTCCATAAGCTGCTCCTCCTGTGACAGCGCCGCCAAGTAAGGATACAGCAAGAGCCAGTTGAGCAGCATTACCTACACCGCTAAGTGCACCGGCTGCAGTTTCCAACATACCACCAGCAATTTTTTCAATAGCTTCTGTATGTCCGCCATTAGCGAGTGTTTGTTCAAACTCCATCAACGATGAGCCTTGTTTCTCAAGCTCAATAGCTAATGCAAATTTGACATTTTCAAATATCTTCGAATTTTCCATATTATGTATTTAAATGGTACAGTTTTGTATTTTTATTGTACTTAATAAAGGTATCATGATCTTGGGTTTTTTCCAACAAATATTTTCCAATTCCAAACCCAGAAATAGTTAATAAGAATTTTGCAGTAGGTGATAGCTTTAGATATTTTCCCGCACTATAGGCTAGCCCAGCTCCTGCGCTTCCTGCCATTAACGAAGATAAAAATCCAGGTTGATGTATCTTCGTTAATAACAGATGTTTTTCATCTTCTGATAAACCATGATCTTGCATTATAAGTGTCTGGAATAAATCTAGATACTTTTTATTTTCTTCAGCTGAATGTAGTGTGGAGGTAGGTTCCATTATGCAACATAGGTGGGATAGTGTTTATAATAGTTGGGAAACGCAGAACTCGTTATCCCTCCCAAAGCCCCAGCTGCGATACCTGGTGCAAGTATCCGCCCAATACGTTGTACTGCGGTTTCTTCTTCATTTTCTTCTTCTGTATTATACAAATTACGTTTTGCTAGATCATATGCACCACCAGCTAATAAACCTACACCTGCCGCCGCCATTGGATCGTGCCCCGGAGTCATGAGACCATTTATTGCTTTTCGTCCTGAAGAGTGCAATCCTTTTAATATTGAACGCAGTACTCCGTCGCTGCCTACCTTATCCATCGCCGCCTCAATAAATACATCTGGATTTACCTCAATAGATATTTCCGCTTTTTTAATTTTAGGCATTACTCTCCAGCTGTTTTCATTCTCATGTCTGAATGTATAAGTTGGATTTTTCTCGCCATCATGCAAAGTTAGATATAACGCAGCAGGATTTGAACGGTGGATTTGTGCGGTATGTTGTGTTAATTTGTTGGTCAATGGGAATATGCTGTCGTCTTTCTTTACAGCTGGAAAATCAGTTTCATGATTTTCATCATTTAGTTCAAACACATGTATATTTGTTCCATCGTTTAAATGTAGGATATTCCCGTTTCGGCTATATTTCCAGTTAACTTGATTTTCTATAGTCGGAAGGGAGGAAGATTTACTGCTCGTCTGAAAATACTCTGCCTCTGCATATTTTAATTTAAATGCTTCGTGTATGCCGGAGATGAAATCGTTTAGGTATAAGTTCATATTAATCTATGAATTTCTTTAAATTATCCATCTGATGTGCAATAAATGGATTTTCGGCTTTTGCATGTACTGCCTGATATTGAGCAGGAGAAAGGCTATTATAAAAAGCCTTTAACATGCTTCCGTTGCCTTGATCTTTTTCTGTAAGGCTATGTTTATATGTATCGTACCAAGTATTAGTTTGGTTGGTGCTGAGATCTTTGTTGAATTGCAAGTTATTATCTTGTTTTCTAAATGAATTAACTAACCCAGGAGCTAACGCCCCGACAAGTCCGCCAGCAGCACGACCATAAGGGCCAAGAAAAGGGAGAAACTTTGCTCCAAGCCTGGCTCCTCCTGCCAATAACCCAACTCCACCAGCCATGGCTGTTGTTTTTGCGGCTCCTCGTCCAAAATCACCAAGTTGCATTTTATCTGCAAAAGCATCACCTAGCTCATTAGAATCTTGTAATGAGTTTACCGCAAAAGCAGCAGTTCCTATAGGGTTTGTAATTTTGCTCAGTCCACGCATCGCTCCTCCGAATCTAGCATTATTTAAATGTGGGCGTACTTTGTTTAATCCCCAATTTGCTGCAGAGCCAGCCATCGGTACAAGCGGAGCTGTCATCCCCGCAACTACAGGGGTGGAGTTTGCAATATTAGATACGTTCCTATTAAAATTAGAAGTACCAAATGCCCCCTCTGCTTCAGTTCCTACAAGCGAGCTGGGGCTATTTTGTTTAGACATTACTGTGTTCTCAAAAGCAAGATCATTTACCATCGGCTTTAGCTGTTGCTGCCAGAGGTTATCTTGTTTAGCTACGTAACTTGGGCTGATTTTTCTAATATACGGATCTGCAAAATTCATCAATGGAGCAACAATATTGTTGTCTACACCATTAGAAAATCCAGACAGAAAGTTATTACCTCCGTTGCCATGCCGTCCATACATATACGCCCCTACCCCGGCAGCACCGACACCGAGCAGGTTTCGTAACCAATGTGATTCTTCGGGTGCTTGGGCTAGGCCTTGCTCACCATAAGTATTGTAAGCTGTTTTTAGCAAGATAGAAGTAGCTTTTGGGAGTTCTTCTGTTTTTAATGCAGCCTTAACCCCCCGTTCAAAATCAGTATACATAGGTTGTGTACATTTTATTTTTTTTCTGTTCAATTTGCAAGCTTTTTTTCGCTCCTGTGCAAGATATTCCATTTTGTCTGTGTCGATCAAGTTATCAGGATTATTTGGATGCATTAATCCAAATGACTTGGCCTGAGCTCGCCCGCATAGCATGACACGGAAAGTTTGAGATATTTCTACAAAGTTTTTATTTACAACCTTAGCATTTTCTCTTGTCCACTCGTTTATATAAGTTTCAGAAAAAGAATAAGCTTTTGTTAAATATGCCAGCGCTTTACCCCAATGCTTTTTATTTTCAATAGGTTTTACGTGTACTCTTATTTCTTCATGATTAAATGACTCCAACTCATGTTCGGAGGTTGCTAAGATATGTATATGGGGGTTTACCTCAACTTCAGGATATAAATGATTGAGATTTAACTCTTCAGTAATCAGGCCACCATTGATTAGTTTCTTCTTACGTAAGGTTTCGACATAAGAATTTAGCCGAGTCCAACGTGCGATAATCGTATCTGCGCTTGTTGTTTTTAAGTGGTCAGGTATATAGATAGTTAAAAAAAAGTAGTTGATCCCTGCCTTTGTGTTCCAGGAATTATAGTACATATTTTTGTGCTTCGCTCTTTTTTTACCAGCACACCAATCACAGTATTTACGACAATCACATTTAAATGGCTTACTTCCTGGACTACCTGTAGTGCAACATTTGATTACTTTGGAATAGTTTTTTAAATTACCTACCGCACCAAGAATTCCTTCAAGTACATTAATTTTAGGAAGACCAATAGACCTACTTACTCTTCTATGTAATCCTGGATTTAATATCGCTTCAAGATATTTAGCTTGAACACCGTCTAGCAATTCTTCATGGCTTTCGAGATCTTCCAAAGATAACCAATTTAAATTATATAAGTCAGTGGTAGCTTTATCTCCAAATCTAGTCTCCGGACCATCAGGCAAATCAAAATTGGTGCCTTTATGTTTTTTACCAAATTTATAAAACTCAGCATATATTTCACCAGCTTTTTCTGAATAATGTAGAATGGACATAAAAGGGGGTATAATATTATGTGGGTGCTTCTTAAGACAGTACTTTGCCACAGTAAAAAATCATGTCAATGATTAAGACGACTTCAAAAAAGAAAGCACGGCCTCGAGCACTTTTTTTAACTATCGAGGATATTGATTTTTGGCTTTCTGTTGGGTGCGTTTGCCCGTCGATGGAAACATTAACCGAAATCTCAAGAAACGCAAGAAGGATTAAAAGAGAAAAAGGAAATGTAATTATTAAGTGGGAAGAAGACGGTTCTTTCTTAGTTACCAATCCTTCAAACATTAAATCAACCAAATAAACACAATTTATGTTAAAAACCATTGAAGCAGATATTCTCACAAATGAGACGGGAAATATTGTTCAGCAAGTGAATTGCTTTGGAGTAATGCGTTCTGGCTTTGCGAAGGCAGTCAAAGAGAAATATCCTTTTGTAGAAAAAGAGTACTTAGCCTACTGTGCAAATAAGAATCCTCTTGATCTGTTAGGTGATGTGTTGCGGGTGTCTATTAACCCAAATTTAAATATACTAAATGTTTTTGGGCAATATACTTATGGAAAATCTCCACATCCCACAAGGCATACAGAATATGCTGCATTGAAGCAAGCTTTTCAAAAGATTGTGGATGGTACATTTTTAGCCAGTAACAATGTACTGTATTTTCCACATAGATTTGGCTCAGATCGTGGGGGCGGAGATTGGAACATTGTAGAGTCTTTGATTGAAAGATACTTCCCCCATGCAATTATTTATAAATTACCAACATGCACTACTCCTACTGCTTAATCTGTCATCGTCCAGCTGTTGATGGTTTGGTACTATCTTTTAATTGTGATCCTACTGGAGCTATTGAAGGCTTGTGTACTAATCATGCGGATAAGCCTATTGCGATATGCAAAAATTGTCATGCCGAATTGATTTGTTTAACTGAGCCTTCAAACAGGTTAATCAGTAATTCTAGTGGAGAATATTATTGGACTTTTGGTTTTCCTGGGGTGGAACGGGAAGCCAAAAATATAGCCACCCTGGACAAAAGACATATAAAATTTCTTTTAACTATGATACCGGACCCGCCGCCGGAACTAGTTGCTTTGTCAGAACCTGAAACATCTACAATAAATGAAAATAAGCCTGACCATATATAATGAGCATCTGCCGCAAGTTCAAACAGTTTTAAAGGACTGTGATTTAATTTTCATACCTGCAGGATATTCAAAAGGAAGAATAGAGAGAGTGATAGCTGAGTTTAGAACAAAGACAGTTTGCTTAAGCCAAATTGGCCAAAGCGAAATAATTTTAGAATATTTGCAGGGTACAAGTCTAACCTCACTTGCATCCCGGTTCGGTCTCGGTCAGGCAGATATTACCGAACTAGAAACTATAAAAGCAAGTTTGCCAAAAAATATTGAATTGGAGTTGTATACTAAGAATTGTTTCTTTTCTGATATTCCCGAACCAAAACCAATAATAATTAAAATAAATGACTATTAGTTTTTCAATAACAGGAATAACCAGCAAAAATAAATATAGGCAACAGGGTACTCAGAAAATTTTAGAAAAATGTGATTTAATTTTTGTGGCGAGTGATCAACCGTATAAAGATGTACAAGCTGCAGAGGAGCTCTTTCCGAATAAGCTTGTCAAATTATCGTACTGCACAAACAGCGAGCGTATCTTGAATGGAATTCGAGATCTATCACGGTCATATTTATTTGCGGGAAGAGAAAAGGAGAAGCAAGAGATAGAGACCATATATTATAGTTTACCTAGAGGCGTTACTCTTTTTTACCATACTTACGTAACCATCTTACAAAACGACAAACCTATTGAAATAATAATTCCACATGCAAATTAGCTTTTCTATTATTGACGCGGCATACCACCCATTAATCCAAAAAGTAATTAAAGAATGTGATTTAGTTTTTATTTTTGCAGATTCTGTATTTTCTAAGGATCACAGATGGGTCGGGAACGAAATAGATATAAAAAAGTGTATACTCCTGACCAGCAACCTTAATAATAGCCATTGGATTGTTGAGTATATGAAGCTTCGAAGTGAAGGTGGGGATTATGCACATTTTCATAATTATTCTTCGAGAGAATTATCAGAATTAAATACAATATACGAGAGCTTGCCAAGAGGGATACCTCTTACTCTTCATTCATTTGTAAGTATGGTGAGTAACAAGGGAGGGATAGTAATAACCATACCCTATGAGATTAGTTTTTCAGTTGCCAGTATCCATGCATCACCACGGATACAAAATATAGCCAAGAAATGTGATTTAGTTTTTATACAAAGCTTTGAACACCTTCTTCCCCGAAGGGATCACTATCAACTAGACCTTGAATGGGTCGAGTCAAATATTAGTCAAGAAAAGTGCGTGGCGCTGCAAAGTAAGCTCGATAAAAGCAACGAGGTTATTTATTATATTATAAAACGGACGGAAGGTAGTAAAAGTAACAACATCCTCGCTTACACAGATGAGGAACTGATTGAATTAAATACAATATATGAGAGTTTACCAAGAGGGATCCCTCTTGCTCTTTACTCCTGGGATTGTATGGCCTATGCAGGTGCTCCTGCGACTGTAACTATACCTCATGAAAATTAGCTTCTCAATTATTAGTATTCGCAATTCCGCATCGATACAACAAACGGTCAAGGAATGTGATTTAGTTTTCATACAAAAAACTGAGGCTCGTGGGGAACTTCTGAAGGAGTTCCACCGTCTTGATCGCAGTTGGGTAGAGGCAAATATTAGGCAAGAAAAGTGTGTATCTCTGAATAGCAAGCTTGACAGAAGTGCAGATATTGTTAGTTACCTTGAAGATCGGGCAAAACAGCGGAATAGTAAGTATACCCACGGGTATAAAGGGGATGAACTGATAGAGTTGAATACAATATATCAAAGTTTACCTAAAGGCGTGCCCCTTGAATTATATTCATGGGATGCTATGGTGGACGGCGACCCGCCAACAGTCATAACTATACCTCATGAAAATTAGCTTCTCCATTGTTGATTCCTCTTGGAAAATTTCAGCACAAAATATAATTAAAACTTGTGACTTGGTTTTTATTTTTGCAGACCTGTGCACGAGTGGAGATGAAGACTATCGCTGGATGCAAGAAAATATTGATCAATCGAAATGTCTATCCTTGACTAGTGGACTTAACAGAAGCGATACGATAATTAGGTATATGGTTCTTCGGGCGGACGGGAAACTCGCTCCCGGTGAGTTTGTTGGCGGTGAGGCTGAGGTAATAGAGTTAAATACAATATACGAGAGTTTACCAAAAGGAATTCCGCTTACTCTTCACTCATGGGCTAGCCAGGTATGTCAAAAAGAAGCAACAATTATAATCATACCTCATGAAAATTAGTATAGCATCTGACCTCTCTTATGCAGCACCCTCAGTAATGAAGCATCTTGAAACCAGTGATTTAATTTTTAAGACGTTAGGGATGGGGGGTTGCTCAGCCAAGGTTCCACCCCACCTAACTCATAAATGTATTGTCTTAGAGCATTGTGCTTTTAGTGATCGAGTATTGGATTACATCATTACCCCTACTTCTGAACAACGGGTTCAACGAACATTGATAATGACACAGGGAGAAGCTGCTGAAGTCGAAACAATTAGAGAGTCATTACCTAAAGACGTATTAATGGAAATTTACGACATAAGAAGATTGTATTCCGACGATCCATTAGAGGTGACAATATGCTCAACATGACGATAATTCATACTCAAGAGGAAAGTCGAGAATTACAAGTAAAGTTATTTAGAATGGGGTATTGGTGGGGTGGCGGCGAAACTGATTTGTTTTACCCTCCACACCAAACCTATTATTTAATATTTGATAATACTCCAAGTCGATTACGCTACTGTTTACCTGCATTTAAAAAAAACCATGAGATCACGCTTCACCATTATTAATTATCTTTTTTCTATCGTCATCGCAATAGTGCAGATGTTAACAAAGTGGGCTTGGAGGGAAGAATATACTTTTTATCGTACTTTCTTAGGAGTTAAAGAAAAAAATAAAAAACCGGACGGTAGTGTTGATGCTGAGTTGATTATGACGAAAGATGATGCTTTGGTGGTTTGTCATGCTTTTGCTAGTGTTTTTAATTCTGCGGCAAACTTTACAGAAATGACTTTTAATATAAATCCGGAATTTACAAAAGGATGGAAAGAAGATGAAACTTTGGTTGTTCACCTCTTCCGCGAAAAAGGGCTCACTCCAGCGCAAGTATTAAATGCTGCGAGAGCCGATAGAGATGCACTTCAAACCAAACTAACTCAACTAGCTAAATGACCCCTACCTCACTATCTAAACTCGCGACCATAATACGCCAAGGAGAATATACTCAAGAAGAAATACATAAAGCCGGAGCAACCTCTAAAAAGGTAGCAAAGCTAGCATTGTTAATTGAAGCAGAGCGTTTCACACCAACAGAACTTTTATACGCAAGTAAGTATGACTCTCTGAAACTCCAGATCGAAGATCGATTAAATGGCGCGATGCAGGGTTGGCAAAACGGAGACCAGATATTTTCCTCAGTCTGCAAAGACGAGGTAGTATTCGCAAGTCCTCTACACGTCGAACGACTCTCTCGTCGAGAGAATATAGCCTTAGCAGCAAAACAAGTAACAGATTGGTTATTCAGGTATGGCTTGATTGATTTAAACAACTTAATTGCAGCTGGTCCTTATTGGCCCACGCAACCAGAAACAGGCAAGGAAATAATAAAGGACTTAGAGGGGGATAGATCAGATGAATGAGTTATTGTTAAAAACAATGGGTGTTATTTTTACTATTGTTTTCTTATTTAATATAAACCCGTGGCTCCTTGCTGCAGCATTTATTGTTGGTCCGGTGATACTTAAGCTTTTACGAGCATGATTTTTGCGCGCTTATGGTTATTGTCTTTCGCCCATAGAGGTTGTAAATTAGTATAATGAAAGCATATTCTTTGATTCTCTTCCTTGGAGAGGTCAAAGAAAGAACAAGGAATGATATGATCAATATGGATTCTTCCCGCCATAAGTTCGTCCCAAGACATGTTAAGAGTGAATTTATTTTCGATATAAATTTGGAATTCTGAAATGGTACATCCCAGGAGAGACAACACTGATGATTTTTTGGATGTACGCCGCACAGCACTATAAAAGCGCGAACGTAAGTTACATTTCAACTTGTAATTTAGATCAGTTTTATATCGAAGTTTACAACGTTCGTTTCGAGTGAAACTATAATCCTTATCATATTTTTTCTTTTTTTCTTTATTAAGTTTATACCATGCCTGCGCCTGGGTTATTCTTTTATTTTTGTCTTTTGCATACTGTATTTTGTCGTAATGGGCTTTATGTTCTTTGGTAGGTTTAATACAAGATTTGCACTTTGATCTTCTTGAGGTGCTATTACTTTTTCGTAAATAAAAAGATTCATCAGAAAGGGATAATCCACATTTAGTACATTTTTTCATATGTATAATACTATAATAAAAATAAACCAAACGCAATGAAAATGAGAGACAGTTATAATTTTATACTGGAGGAAAAGACGGGAGGTTATGTGTTGTAATGGATATAATTGCATTAACACAGCTAATCGTTTGCCCAGGATGCCACGAGGCTCAAGTTTATAATATAGGCTATTGGTTAACAGCGGATTTGAAGCCTCCGATCACCAACCGCCAAACCGAGCGAGTAATATACTGCTCATATTGTGGGTCTAACTATCTAGTACCGTATCTAGACCCACCGAAAGACATTACACCAAAATAATATGACATTAGAGAATAGTGATATAATTGAGTATTTGTATAAACATAAATTTATAAGTACAGCAGAAGATCTTGTCAGCACTACATGCGTATATAGCTGCCTTAAGTGTGGAATGACTGCAAGCTATCCAGTTATATTAGACCAACGTTCTGGTTATATTGTTGGATTGGTAAGTCGCATTCCAAATAACAAAGTTGGCTTTTCTATGTGGCTTAGGGTTCCATGTCCAGGCTGTGGTGAGTACGCAAATCCTACGATGAATATTCCATTGGCAACAAAATAATATGGATATTTTAACAGAGTTAGTTAGCAATGGAGAAATTATACCCTTCTCAGGTTATGAAGTGACTACAGCGATAATCAATTGTCGGTACTGCAACCAAGTATTAGCTTATCCTGTTGTGTTGGGTAATTATGGTGAAGTGATTGGAGTAGTGATAAGAACTTTAAACTACGACAGTTACATGCTCTCAGGTAGTCAAAGCTTAACCTGTAAATATTGTCAAAGTCTTCAATGTGTTACTTCCTTAATACCAAAACCAACATCACCGACCGCTCCGCTTTTCACCGTATTAAGCTATATATCAAATAATGATGAAATCAACAGGACTTAATATATACCCTTCGACACAAGAACCTACCGATCATGATTGTAGTAATGATGGTTTCATAAATATATTGTATTCATTTAACGGTATGCTAAAGCTTCAGGCACTATCGAGATTTTCTTCATATTTTACAAATACAAAACATTTCTACACTCATCATGTAGGATCGATTGTTTTAGGCTGGATACCGGCATCTAATACTATAGGATATGAGGTTTGGCTCAATAGACAAATTGATTCGGTTGATACTGGTTCAACAGTTGAAGCACCCTCCACACAAAAAACTGAGAAAAGGAAAATTAGAGTAGATGAAATTTAATCATTGGACACAAAAACCAGAAATAGCTGATTTAGACAGTAGTGGAAATGTTTCATTGGTATATGTTTATTGGACTGGTTTCTATGTAATATCTATCAAGGGTAGTCATGAATATTTTATAGATGGAGATAGTTGTACAAAACCGTATTCTGGAATGATAATTCTTGGTTGGATACCTGGAAATGGTTCTTTTTCATTTAGTGATTGTCATAAGAGTATAGTGGGTTCAGAAAATAAATTAGTTAGTCAATCTTCCCCTAAACAAAAAACTGAGAAAAGAAAAATTAGGATAATAGATACTGAAAATGAGAAATGATAAGGGATAGACTTCATCCTATTACTATATAACTAGAGTACCAAATGTTCCAAACCACACAACACGAAACCATTCTGGATTTGCACCAAAAGGTGGATCCTTATTTATTTACAAAAGAAGGAATAGTGAATATTACCCAAAGAGCTGCGGACGACGGGAGTTTAACTCCAACTTCTGCGTGGGCAGCAAAAATGCTCAGGCTGGCTCTAACTGCTTGCAGGGCATTTGGAGTTCATCCGGATGTTGCATTAAATTATGAACTGCAGCGAATCACTCCTGCTCTTGACGTTGGAGAAATTCCAGATCTGAATCCCTCGATAAGGCCTACCCCGTCAACATTAATAATCGATGAACAATCCACAGCCGCCTGAAATTGGTAACTTAATAGACGAGACAAAAATCCGGCTTTATACAAAGATCCAGCGAATCAAAAACACGATCGCTTCGGCACAAGAAGATTTAACATCCATAGCAAATCAAATCCAGGGTTATCCACGGACATATTGTAACTATAGTAAAATACAACGCCAAGAATATGGAAGATATTATGATCCGGGCTTGGACTTAGTGGATCTGTTAAATTCAGACACTTGACTGTTAAAAAATTTAGGTTAATGTACCAAATGTTATATTATATATCAGGGCCGATAGCTTTTATGCCTAATAAAAATAAGGAAGCTTTCGACCAAGCAGCAAAAGAATTAATGAATTTAAATGTTCAGTATATTAATCCTTTAGACCTTGATGAGTTAGACCCATTACCACAAACAGATAATAATCACGATCTTAATTATTTGAATCTTTTACGAAGAGATATAACATACTTAATGTCTTGTGATGGTGTTGTTGTGTTGCCTGGGTGGGAGGCTTCGCGAGGAGCAACATTAGAAGTGCTATTGGCTATAAAGCTAGACATGCCCATTTTTAAGTTGAATAACAAAGTATTGGAAAAAGTACATATTGCTGCTGACGTAGCCCTTACTCCCCTGTTTCCCTCGTTTTTATGAATCAAGATAGAATAATTATAGGCCTAGGCTCAAAAGCAAGAATCGGAAAAGATTATGCGGCAATCAAATTAGCAAAGTATTTTAATGTGCAGCGAATTTCTTTTGCTGATGTTCTAAAAGACGATCTCAGCATATTATTTAAAAAACATAATCTATCATTAGAGGCGTTGTTGGCTGATCCTGATATGAAGGAAGTGGTCAGGCCTCTATTGATTGCTTATGGTCAAACTATGCGAAAGTTTGATGAAAACGTGTGGCTCAACGCAGCAATTAAAAATGCTGCTTTTTCAAACAAGGTAACGATATTCACAGATGTGAGATTCCCCAACGAAGCTCAAGCAATACAAGCTCTTGGAGGATACTACGTTAACATAGTAAGTGATATTGCCCCGTCTAGCAAAGAGGAAGCACTTTATAGCCCTATTTTAGAGGAAATGGCAGACTTCCACATCAAGAATAATTTTGATGATCAGTACATCGAAGACATGAAATCACTCATCGACTCCTTGCTCCTCAAGAAAACTTCTTAAGTTTTTTATCTTGTGTAACTGATAATAATGGAATGGCTGTGGAAGAATAATCCCAGCCATTTCTCGCGTAACGAACAAGTAGCAAAAGCTAACTTCTTTTTTGTTGTCTTCGTTAAGCACTTCTAAAATTCCGTAACGATGTGGTTTTTTACCTAATGGAATTTGTTTATCTCCTAATCGGTATCCGAGTTTTTTTAGTTGGTTAACTTTTATTTTTTTATTGCTTTGACTAGAAACGACAACTAACGGTTCTTTTATCATAAAGTTAATTTGCTACCTTGAATTCTGTGCCAATAAACCCATCATTTGCGCATTTAATTTTTCTTTCCTATCCGCCATATCAGAGATGTACTCGTCGGTACCTCTAATTCCTTTTTGTCCAAAAAGACGACCAAGTAACCCTGCTTTTGGTTGTGCGATATATCGTTGAACTAATACGTTTCTTTGATCTTCTGGTAAGGCCGCATGTGATTTATATCTAATGGCCCGGCCAATAACTTGTTTCTCTTTTTCTCTGTTAAAGTGAGGTTCTAAAATTTGAAGCACTCGTGTACCTTTTAAATCTAATCCTTCTGCTCCAGCCGAACTGATTAATAATGCTTTCAGTTTATCGGCATTATAATCTGTCACCATCTGATTTCTAATTTTTGGAGCCAGCTCACCGGAAAATTCACCATAAGGAATTTTATTTTTTTCCAGTAATTGTTTATAAGGAGCTAAGCCGCTCCCTAAGTAGTTAGAATATACCACTCCTTTATAGTTTGGATTTTCTTTCAACCTTTGTTTTAAAAAATTCACAGCTGCTACTGCTTTCGGTGCATTTGTCTTATTCTTATTTCTGATAAAATCATAATCAGAATTCGCGACCTGCCGTGCTCCTGTTAAAAATGCTTGTAAAGATGTTAATTCTCCTTTATTTGGAGGTAACCCAGCTCGTACTTTCCAACGCATCCAAAAAGGAGCTTTATTCATTATAGTACGATATATGTTCTGCTGATTATCAGACATAGGGATTTTCACTGTCTCTTCTTGTCGAGAAGGAAAGGAATTTATGTCTTGTACCGCAGGTTCATAATCTACATATTTTTTTAAAGACTTTGAAAGTTCTTTAGTGTTCTTCAACACCTCGACCTCGCCAGGATTGATGCCGAGCAAAGAACCAAACAGACCAGGTTTTACTTTTTGTTGTCCGATAAATTTTTCAGAAAATTGAGCTCTGTTCTCAGGTAAAACTTTTTCACGCGCTGCTAAATTAATCAACGGTGCGATGTCTGCCGGATGATTGTAAACAGGACTAGCACTTAACAATAATCTCTTACTTGCTTGGCTCTTCTGTAGAGCCTTCATTAGTAAAGATTGAGGATCTCGTGCACGATGCGCCTCGTCTACAATCAAAGTACCATTAAAGGCTTTATTTAATTTATTTGGTTTTCCTGCCAGTCCTTGTTGACTCTGTACATGAAAATTATCGTCATGCTCCGGAGCCCATTTATCGATTTCTTTTTTATAGTTTGCTTGCAACGCCGCCGGAACAACAACTTCAGATGGTTGCGCTAACGCATTAGCCACTTGTATCGAAGTCCTAGTCTTGCCAGTCCCCACGTCATGCGCCAATAAAAGTCCCGGCACACCCTGTAGTTTTTTCAACACTCTATTTTCTTTTTCGTTTAAAGGAAAACTCATTAAATAATCATAACCCTATACTTTCAATTTGTCATCTTTTTATTTGACAATTGTCTGTCTTCTTAAACCCAAATATAAAACTTAATATGTCAGATCTTCCTCCAGAACTAATCGCTACAATAAAAAAACTTGCTGTGGCCGCCATGGGCGAAACAGCAAAAGTCGTCGCTACAAAAATCCACGGGATAGAAGATCCCACTATTGCGTATAAGATAATCCAAGAACTCATGCCTCGACTACCTGGCGCAGCCCTACCAGTTTTGCTTGTTGAGAAGTATGTAGTGATTAACATTCTTGGTCGAGCCAAAGTTATATCCAACGATTTGTATACTGGATTATTAAAAGAAATTAATCCTATGCAAGAGCTTGGATTGGTAGTTTAAATTAAAAAGGCTCGCAGTAACAACTGTGGGCCTTTTTTTTAGCTATTAGAGTATATCCTTGCCTTTTAGTTTATACCCTCTATAATATATCTATGAGTGACAAAAAAACTTTCCTTGTTAAAGGCCAAATTAAAAGAGTAGCAGCCTACGAAGTACCAGATTATTATATTCCATCTGGCAGTGATTTCCTAAGTTCGGCATCCAATCTAATTCCTGGTGTTGGGGGCGTTTCAGGCGGACGCGTTATGTTAGGAGACAAAGCATCCATTCAAGCTATTTCATTAATTAATCGAGAAGCTCCATTAGTACAATCCTCAGCCACCGCAACATCTAACTCCTTCGAACATAATTATGGAAAAGAACTTGCAGCTAAACATGCTGATGTTTCTGGTAAAGTTACAAAAGTTACTGATCGTGAAATTGAAATTGTGGACAAAGAAGGCAGAAAACATATCACGGAGCTTTATGATAACTTTAATAGTGGAAAGAAAAGTTTCTTGCACAATACTCCAGTAGTTAAAGTTGGAGATACTGTCACAAAGGGGCAATTGCTCGCTTATAGCAATTTTACAGATAAATCAGGTGTGTTAGCTTTGGGTGTAAACTTGAAGACTGCCATTATGCCATATCGTTCTAATAACTTTGAAGATGCCTTTGTTGTTACTGAGTCCGGAGCTAAAAAATTAGAAGCAGAACAGTTGGTTACGACAAGACTTGAAAAAAGGCTAGGCATCGATACCAATAAAGACAAATTTATCTCGTTGTTTCCAAATAAATTCTATAATTCTCAGTTAGCTAATATTGACTCTGATGGAGTTATTAAGAAAGGTACAAAGCTACATTATGGAGACCCTATTATATTAGCCTTTGCGCCAAAAGCATTAAAAACTACCGACATTCATCTAGGTAAGTTATCAAAAGCATTAGGTAATGCCTTCAAAGATATGACTGAAGTTTGGGATTATGAATCAGACGGTATTGTAACAGATGTAGCTAAGGCTGGAGCATTGTATTCGGTTAATGTAAAAATGGCTCGTCCGCTGAACGTCGGAGATAAAATATCTATTGGTTATGGAAATAAAGGAGTAACAGGCGCAATTCTTCCAGATTCCCTCGCTCCTACAACTTCTGATAATAAGCCTGTAGATATATTGCTAAACTCGATGTCAATCACTTCTCGTGTATCCCCTGCAATTCTATCGACACTAGGATTAGGTAAAGTTGCCCAAAAACTTGGAACAACTATAAAAATGACCCCCTTTATTAAGGGAAGTTCCATCAAGCTAACACAAGACCTCATGGCAAAACATGGTGTACCCGATATGGAAAATCTTTATGATCCAGTATCCGGAACTAATATTCGTGCTTTAGTTGGTCCTTTATTTTTTAATAGATTAGTTCATATCGCTGAGGATAAAGTATCCACCCGTTCTCAAGGGGTGTCTTATGACTTTAACCAACAACCTACAAAAGGAGGAGATGCTTCCGAGAGTAGTAAACGTCTAGGTAACTTGTCAACTGCCGCGTTACTGAGCCACCATGCAACAAAAGTACTCACAGATATCGCAACTGTACGTGCTACCAAAAATGATGAGTTTTGGAGAAACATAAAACTAGGACTAACTCCTCCTCCTCCAAAAGTGCCATTTATCTTTGATAAATTTGTGGCTTCTCTTCAAGGAGCAGGTATAAAAGTCAATCGCACAGGTAACACATTTCAGATTCTACCACAGACAGATAAAGATATAGCTGCGTTATCTGCTGGACCGATCGATAATGCAAAGACTTTCAAAGTCAAAGGGCAAAATTTAATTCCTGAGAAGGGAGGATTGTTCGACCCTGGCAAAACTGGAATATTTGGTACAAACTTTAATCATATCAATCTTAACTTCAAAGTACCCAACCCTATATCTGAAGACCCACTTCGAAAATTGCTAAAATTAACCAAAGAACAATTTCAACAACAAGTGGTTTCTGGTGAGGTAGAAAAAAAACTTGATGGTATAGATATTGATCAGAAGATCGCCGAAAGTAAGCAATATATACGAAGCGGAAAAATTTCTGACCGCAGCAATGCAGTTAAAGTGTTGTCGTTTCTAAATATGCTGAAAGAGCAAAAGATGCATCCAAGGGATTTAATGTTAAGTAAAATACCTGTTATACCTGCACAGTATCGCCCTACCCAAGTAGCCGGAGATCTAACACTATCAGCAAACGCCAACAATCTTTACAAAGATCTTATTTTAAATAATGAAAAAATTAAAGACTTAGCGTATGTGCCTGATGAAATTGCTAACAGTGTAAGACTGGCACAATATCAAGGAGCCAAAGCAATTTATGGATTAGGTGATCCTATATCTATTAAGCATAAGGAAAAAAATGTTAAAGGAATTCTCGCAGAATTATTAGGTACTCATGGGGGGTCAGCTAAAGGTTCAGAGTTCCAAGCAAAAGTTGTTAATAAACCCCTCGATTTAATCAGCCGCGGTGTTGCGACAGGAGGAATGCATTTGGACTTAGACGATATCTCTATCCCTCAAGATATTGCCTGGAAAATATATTCTCCATTCCTTATCCGCCGATTAGTGCGCAAAGGTGTACCTGCAACACTTGCATCGGATTATGTAAAAAATCGAAATCCTCTAGCTTCTCAAGTACTTCATGACGAAATGCAAGACAGACCTGTTATGATGTCTCGTGACCCAGCCCTACATAAGTTTAATATAATGGGCTTTATGCCAAAAATAAATTCTGATCCAAAGAATAAAACTATATCGGTTAATCCTCTAGTATTTAAAGCGCTTAATCTTGACCTAGACGGAGATCAGATCAATGTAGGAACCGCAGCAGGCGACCATGCAAAAGAAGAAATTAAAGAGAAAATGCTGCCTAGTAAAAACTTACTCACAATTAAACATTTTGGACCTATGTTTACACCTTCAAACGAAGCCGCTCTAGGACTATATCAGTTATCCTCAGAAGATAATAAAAATAAAGCAAAACATTTCGATTCTGAAAAGGACGTTATCGCAGCTCATCACCGCGGTGAACTTTCTGTGGGAGATCGAGTTGTTGTCAAATAATTATTGACTGCAAATTCTAAACAAGCTAATATATACTTTATGGAAATTATTGACAAATCTTCCTGGCTTCTTTTAGCGGAAGACGAACGAATAAATTTATTATCTTCCTGGTTAGCAAAATTTCTACAAATTAAAGACAGTAAAGAAAACTTAAAAGAAAAAAAAGATATTGAGAAGAATATATTTTCAATCATCGAATGGGCCAAAGAATATGAATAACGCAGACGCACTTAAAATCGGGTTCATCAAACGAGCACAAGAACTGAACATTCCAAAAGAAGAGTTGGCGGTTTTTGTAAAAAAAGCTGATAACGAATTTTTTAAGAACTTAACTTCTCAATTAGGAGGATATGCAGATCAAGCAAAGAATTTTGCTGGTGGGCTGGCTAACCAAGCCGGTGACTTTATGAAAAATATTGATCCTAATAACCCCGCCGATTCATGGAAAACTGCGTTAATTGGTGGTCTTGGCGGAGCCGCCGCAGGGGGTCTTGGTACAGCGATTGGTAATATTGGGCAAAACGAAGAAGACCAAGGAAGTGTGTTATCAAATGCCCTTAAAGGTCTGTTAGCTGGCGGCGCAATCGGCGGAGCAGTCCCAACTGCAAAAAATTATCTTGATGGGTTTAAACCAAAACAACAAACTGCCCCTAATATTGTAAATAATATACAACAAGCACCTCAACTTCCTCAACAACCAAGTCGAGAAAATCTTTCTGCAGATATTTTAGGTGGAAACGCTCCATCACCCACCACAGGTAATTTATCTAACTTAGCTTATAGTACTATGCCATTTGGCCCAGCTATGCACGGCCAGGGAGGCTCAGGTTATGGTCTTGGTGGTGCTGCTTTAGGCGGCGGCATTGGTGCTCTAGGCATCCGGGCGTTAGGTAAAGGCAGCCCCAAAGCACGCATTATAGGTGCCTTAGCTGGGTTGTTCGGTGGTAATATGTTTGGGCAGTCTAAATACCGCGGCGAGCAAGCAAATAAATTTACCGATGCTGCGAGAAATTTCACACCCGAATCTTTATTAGATAATAAAAATATTTCTACTCCTGCCCGCATGCAAATGCAAGATTCTCTAGAAGGAGGCGATCCATCTAAGATATTAGATGCTATACGTAGTATATCTGGTGTAGCCCCCCAAAAAGAAATCCCAGAGCAATTCTCAATGGTGCAAGATATGGCGAATAAAGAAGAATTGCCGGGTTGGTATCAGTCCCAAAGCACGCTGCAAAATATCGGGAACATATTCAGAAAGAAATAACTTTATGCAAAAAATCGGAGAATTCATTTACGAAACAGACCAACTATTGGGAGTAAAATCGGCCTTTGTTCCTGCTTCTGCTATCAGCGGCGGTGGTAACGGCGGAGCACAACAACCTCAAGGCGGACAAGAACAGCAAGGTCAACCACAAGGCGATCCGTCACAAGGCCAAGGAGGTCAACCACAAGGCGGAGGACAATCAGATCAGATGATGCAGCAAGTTATGCAGATGATCCAACAACTACCACCAGAAGTTCAAGGTGAAGCACAACAGGCATTACAGCAAGTACAGCAACTTCCGCCAGAACAACAAGGTCAAGCACTTCAGCAGATCGCCCAAGGCATACAGGAAATGACTCAACAAGGCGGACAGCAACCTGGACAAGAAGGGCAGCCAGGAGGTCAGCCAGGTCAAACTTCCGGAGACCAAGTTGGGTCTGCTAACCCACAAGGACACGTACAAGCTGAAAATCAATTAGATAATACCAAAGTAACCTTAACTGTTCGTGAGCTGATGGATTTAACATCTGGCGGATCTGCGACAAAGAGCTTACTGGCAGTAAAACAGCTGGCCGATACACACAACCAAAAAATGCAGGCTAATCAACAGAAGGCTCAGCAGACCCAGCAGCAAGCACAAGCTGAACAAGCCGCAGCAGCGCAAGGCATGCAAGGCGGAGGAGGGTTATATGCCCAAGCCCCTGACGCATCTGGAAAAATGAGCCCAGGCCAAGGACAAAGTCAACCTCAAAGGTAAACATTAATATGCACGAAGAAGCATTTAAAAAAGGGTTCATCAAAAGAGCTTCAGAATACGGCTTATCAAATAAGCAAGCTGAAGAGTTAATTAAAGAAGGCTTTGCTCCTTTAGTTCCATTTGTGGCTGGAGCTGCACGATTTGCTGCTCCTAGAGTCTTACCGTGGCTAGGTCGTATGTTTAGGGGAGCCCAAGGCTTTGCTAGAAAAATGTGGTCAGGCAATGCAGGTACTACAGCCAGTCCAATATATGATTTAGGTTCGAATGGAGCAGCTAGGCTGGGACTCAAAGGAGCCTTAAATTCTCCCACTGCTAAAGGGATAGGTTATGGTATGTTGGGGAACGAAGCAATTAATCAATTTAGTGGACCAGCCGTCCAACAACAAAATCAAGCACAAGCTACCCCGCAGCATAACGGGCTTAATCAATCTCCTGAAGGTTGGGTCAATCCATTTACCTCTGCAATGAATAGTTAATTTATTTAATATGGATTTTGAAAAACTAGTTCCGTTTATAAAAAAAGCGTTAGCCTCGAGTGATATAGACACAGCAGATATCCAAGCTATTCTTAACGAAAAGAATACACCCGAAGAACAAGAGCATCAAAACCCTACTGTTGACGGAGATATAACTGATATATCTGGCACCACTCAAGAGGAATCAAAAAACGACGAAGGAAAAATGATAGAAAAAAGTTTTCCTGAATTGGAAGTGGAAACCGCAATAGAAACTGCAAAAGAGGAAGCAAAATTTAAGCATATCGAAAATGATAGTACTGAAAAAGTTGCAACTCTTTGGGATTTATTACAACAAAAACATTGTACTCCTACAGTAACAGGTTAAGGTAATATTATGGGTGAAACTACAGTCGGTAAAATATTATTGAAAAATACAGTTCTGCCGCACCTGCATGCGGACGTAGCTCGAGTCTTTGATAAAAAAGGCATCGCTGACTTTTTCCAAAATCTAAGTAAAAGCGAACCACAAAACTATAAGCGGATAGTTTCAGATCTAACACGTCTTGGATTCGAGACATCGACGCGACTAGGTTCATCTGTGCCGCTCGCCGACTTAACTCCATTAGACGATAAAGACGAGCGTTTTGATAAACTGGAAGCAGACTTATCAAAAATTAAATCTGAAAATGGAACTAAAAAAGAAAAAGAGTTAAAGACTCTTGAGCTTTACGATACCTTTACAAAAGATTTAGATAAAGCTTTGATGGAGGCAGGTAAAAGGAAAAACCACACCTTATCAAAAGTTATTGTTTCTGGTTCTCGTGGATCTGCGCAACAATATCGTAATACTGCTGGCGCTGTAGTATTAGTATCCGATGCAAAGGGTAAAGCACTTACAGACTTTCCAATCAGAAATTCGTTTGCTGATGGGTTGACCATACCTGAGTATTTATTACACTCGTACGGTACTAGAACTGGGGCGATTGATACAAAGCTTAGTGTTAGCGATTCCGGTTTCTTAAGTAAACAACTGTCTCGTGCCTCAATGCCTATTAAAGTTGAGATGTATGATTGCGGTACAGACAACGGAATCCCCGTTAAAACCACAGATATAGAACAAGTTGGAGCTTACCTTGCTAGACCTATTGGAGGTTATAAAAAAAATAACGAGATAACTTCGGCCTTACTTGCAGATCTTCGAAACAAAAAGATTAATGAACTTGTTGTTCGTTCTCCTATAACCTGTACGGCTTCCAGAGATCATCATTTTGGTGCAGTTTGCCAACTATGTATCGGTCGTCGTGAACGCAATCGCTTTCCAAGTATCGGCGAATATGTGGGATTGACCGCTTCTTCTCCTTTAGGTGAAGCATTGGCGCAAGGAACCCTGAACTGTTTAGAAGAAAATACTTTAGTCCGAATGGCAGATTATTCTATTAAACCAATTAAGGATATAAAAATTGGAGACCTAGTACTCGGCGCGGATAAAAAAGGCAACACCTTTCCTACGCTAGTAACTCGTTTGTGGGATCAAGGACCGCAACCTGTCAATGAATATTTTTTCCGAATTGGCTGTACACAGCAGTTTACCTCAGTAATATGCACAGAAGAACATAAGTTTTTGGTAAACATTAAAAAATGGTCATGCCTCGGCCAAAAGTTTAATAAGGATTTACAAGTAGTAAATATAGGTAAAAAAGCTAAAGATTTTAGTTTAGTATTTCCCACCACTACAAAAAATAATTTTATTATTGAAGAAGAGAGAGCGTTACTTCTAGGTATACTCCTTGGAGACGGATGTTACACTAAGAAAGTAGGTAATGTAAATTTGTCATGTGCAGATCCATTACTTATCTCCGATCTAGCTCCATATTTAGCAAAATTTAATACAAAATTAAAATTATCTGCAGGATATTACTATAGACTAAATAGACTAACCTCTTCAGGCCCAAGGCAGGTACTTAGTTACTTGAAAGAATTAGGAATTTTCGGTAAATACGCACAAGAGAAAGTAATTCCTGATATCTGTTATACTTGGTCGAATAACTCTATTGCAAATTTAATCTCTGGGTTAATAGTTACTGATGGTTCTGTATACCCAAGAGAAGAGGACAATAGCTTTGGTATATCTTTTTCGTCAACATCAAAAAAATTAGTAGAACAAGTAAAAGAATTATTGGCTACTAGATTTTGTATCTATTCTTCAAACATAACCCGCACAGGAAAAGCTGAGGGTAAAAATCGGAATTTTGACCAATGGCAACTTACAATAACAGTTCCAAGAGAGTTAAAATTATTTCATAAATTTATTCCTCTTTGTGGAGTTAAAAAGCATACTTTAGAGAAGTATATGCCTTTACTTAATTTATTAAAGGATAACGAGCCAGGATATTTAAATAAAAGACAAAACAACATAATAATTCCTTTAGGGTTTAAACTATGCCGAGATATTGAGGTAGCTCATGAAGATTCGTTATTTGTATTAGCGAATGGTTTTATATGTAGTAACTCTAAACACTCTAGCTCAGGAGCAAACTTAGGCAAAACTACGGCTACCGGATTTAAACTTATATCTCAACTAACAAATATTCCTAAAACTTTCCAAGACAAAGCAGCTATTGCTGAAACAGACGGTGTAGTGTCGAAGATTCACAAGTTACCTCAAGGGGGTTCCGAGGTTATTATCACGAATAATAACAAGGAAAAAATTAAGCACTACGTACCTACAGGATTCTCTCCTAAAGTCACAGAAGGGCAGCACGTTGAAGAAGGGGATATTTTATCTGAAGGATTAGTTAATCCTGCAGACATCGTTAAGCATAAAGGTATTGGTGAAGGTAGGAAATATTACGCGGATGTACTGCACACAGCATTCAAAGAATCCGGTATGGGTGTAAACCATAGAAATTTCCAGGTGCTTGCAAAGGGAGCAGTAGATCATGTTAAAATAACTGACGCTAATGGGTTAGGAAATCATTTGCCTGATTCTATCGTTAGTTACCAAGCAGTCGAAAAAGACTATAGACCAAGAGCTAATTCAAAACAAATTAGGCCAGACCTAGCCCTTGGTAATTATCTTGAAGTGCCGATACTACATTTTACTATTGGGACAAAGATAACTAAGTCTGTTATAGAAACTTTAAAAACCCACCACGTAACAGTAATCACTGTTAACAACGATCCTCCAAAGTTTGAGCCTGCTATGCAGCGTTTACTTGATGTTCCAGGTTTTGTACCGGATTGGGCGCATCAACTATATTCTACTTATTTAGAGAAGAGGTTAATTGGTGCGGTGAATGAGGGAATGACCTCAAATTTAAAAGGGCCTAGCCCAATTCTTGGGTTGGCTTTTGGTGTAGGTTTTGATCATCAGCCTCATACAAAAACTGGGGAAGAAGAAGATGCTCTGGAACTCCCTTATAATTTTGATGATTGTTATCATGAATAAGTAGTTGCTAAACTTCTCGTTGTAGCATAAAATAATATTTAGGAATTTAATATATGAAGAAACCTTTGATAAAAATTGGTAACAGCAGTCCCGACAAACAGTTCGAGCAATCTTTCTTTCAACTCGCCTTTCAAAGACTGGAAGAAAAGCTGTACAACTTATTACCGTACTTGGTCGGATTTGAGGTTGTAAACAAAAGCCCTGATGGTTTAAAAGCTCTTGGTGTTTTTGGCTTCAAGTCAGATAATAACCAAATGCTTTTTGTCCCCGCTTTTTTCATCAATGGAGATGTAAAAGGGGTAGATATACTCTATTCAAAGAACAACGAGCAATTTTATCCTCTAACGGAAGACTTTGCTGAAATGTTCTTAAAAGACGACTCAACAGGGATGGGCAAACCTTCTTATGAATCAGAGCAAAAGATTAAGCAAGATATGCCGACAATGGATTTACAATCTCTAGTGCGTCCCCCACGTACTGGTAAGGTATCTTACGCTTCGGTTATTGACTTTGTCGAACAAGCCGATAATAAAATAAAAGTTGCATTTTATAATTGGTTTAAAGACGATGTAGACTTCTCTGAAGCAGTATTAAAGTATTACCCTGTTGAAAAGATAGCAAAAGCGATCGCCCCCAAGAGCACAAAAAAAGTGCTCCCTATGACTTCTGTAAAAGTTTATTCAAAAACTGATGATCTAACTGACTTGACGGATTCGCAGCGCCAAGAGGTATATCAGAAAGGTAAGATAATTGTTGATAGCCGCCCGGACGAACAAAAATCAAAATTTGGACTCTTCAATTACCCATCAAAATTCACAAATCCAACAGATTCTGGCTTTTATAATTATTTAACCAGTTCTGGGTCATTACGTTATGCTTTAATATTAACCCACCCAATGGGTTTAATCTCCCATTACCCAACAAATGACGCTATAATCATTGATTTAGACGCGGCTAAAGATGGGCAGGCTTATTCCGCAAAGGTATCCGATATCTTTGTTAAAGGCAAATATATTATAAAAGAATTCAGTGAAGTGCTCAGCGGCATGACAGACCCGGCAGAAGCAAAACCATCATATGATGACACATATGTTCTTATTAATGATAAGTTTGCGTCCACCATTCCATTTACCATTACCATGAATTTTAAAGATGATAACGGTATGCGTAGAATTGGTATCGAGCCTGCATACTTATCTTCTAAAGAAAGCGGACTTGTTGGATACAGAAGTAATAAAAAGACTAATTCGTTCTATAGCTCAGAGGCAAAGCCAAACAAGTTCACGCTTGTCATGACTAAAAAACCAGGGGATAAATTGGAGTATGACCACGACGCTATCTACGTTCCAAAAGGGTTTAAACTGTTACCAATTACTCTAGACTACACTCCAGTACCTTACCCCCATAGTGAAGGCGCAACAGAGGAAAGCTATAAAAAGAGAGACGAAGAAAACCGTCACCGTCGCGAAAGCTACACTAGAGGCAAACCAGGAAGTAAATCCAGCTTACTTGGCGCTCTTAGAGAAGAATCTATATATCCATTAACCGTAAGCTCAAACGGCAGTGAATATTTCCTATCTGTTGCGCAAGCTAAAAAGAAATATGATAACGCTATTAATGTAAAAATTGCAATGGTGGCTGAGCTAGGACTCGATGAAAAGCAAGCAGAAGAATTGCTTGAAGGATTTAAACCGCACGTCACTAATAAAAAAGACGGGTATATTAAATTTGCATACACCGGAGATAATTCATTTAGTCCTTGGGATCCAGCAGGGTATTCTAACCAATTAGGTCAGCCTACCTATGACGGTATCGGACATGCAGAGGTCATGCAAACTGGGGACGGCTATACCCAAGATCCTACCCGCATGGGGTTAGGTGGTATGCCCGAGATTGAAGGTCATGGGCCTCAAGGTCAAGGCGGACGACAAGCAGCAATCGATCAAGCGAGCCAGCTCGCTCAGTCAGGCCAGAAAGAAATATTTGATACCCACACGATTGCGACGCTCGCTAAATACGTTAGCCCCGATAGTAAGGTGACAAGCTATACTCCTGATTTTGTATCTTGCTTAGATAAACTAGGACGAATGCTCTTCTTAGTCCGATGGGAAACTGATAAATTTGAACAAATGTATGGTCGTAGCGAACTGCCAGAGTTGGTAGAACTACTAACTAATGTGTTTAATAATCTTGGAGATTTAGTTATTTTCCTTAAGAGAAAGTCACCACAATTATCCATCAACATGTCAGAAAAAGATTTGGGAGTATAATATGAATAAATATTTTGTAACAGGATTTGTAAAACGAGCACAAAGCAAAGGGCTAACTAACCTTCACGCTTTAGAGATATTAAAGGAAGCTGGACTTGGAGACTGGCTAAGTGACCGAGCAACTAATTTTTACGACGCAGCCCGCCTCGGCGCACTACATGTGTTTAACAATGACATAACTCATGCAGGCGCGTCGCTACTAGGCAATCCATTTACCTCAGATTACTGGAACAACTTTGGTAAAAGATTTGACGCCTCAGAAGCAGGATTTAGAACTGACATTGGGAATGTGCACACAGATGTAGCAAATCACGGAGCTCAACAAGGGGATTTTGATAAATACAAGAAGTATTCAGATTTAGCCTATAACGACGCAATGCATCTCCATGACCCAAAAAGCATAGAGGGGATTGGCTCTCGGTTAAATAAAATTCATAGTTATTGGGATAGTAAGCAATCTAACGACTATAACACAAATAAAATTAAACTAGACGCGGAGAATAAAGCAAAGGATAGCCTTTCTTATAGCCACAACAATAGGCAATTTACCCCTATCGGACAAGCACCAGAAATGAATATGCCTCCAGCCCCCTTGACAACTAATCCTCCGCCAAACACCCAAGCAAGTAATTCAGGTTTGTTAGGTGCAAACACCGGCATGCCAGATTTAAGAGAAAGTTTCACAGCTGATACTAATCTAAGAAAGCCGCTAGGTGGGTATAAATGATTCAACCGATAACAGCAAGCAAATTAGGTATAAATATAAAACCTAATTGGCGCTATGACACTTTGCTAAATCCAGCAAAACATAAGTTGTCACATTGTTTATCTAAAGTTAAAGAAACAGGAGGGTGTTTAAAACGCTTTGTAGGTGCCGGGTTGATGTTTGAACTAGGACACAACCCCCCCGAAGAAGTTTCTCTTTTTTTAACTAAGCTGCCAAAAAATCAAGCAGCTGAGCTTTTGCTCTTCTGGAAAAAAAGTTTAAAGAAGAACAAAGTAAAAAAATTAAAGGTAGATTTTTCAGAAGCAGTTCTAAAAAATAATCCAATATGGAATCTTAACAAACTTAATGAAATCAAAGATACGTTTTTGTGTAAAGCGATTAAACACGTATCTAATTTTGAACATGACCCATATATTGAACAAGCTTTTTCATTGTTTCAATCTCCGGAGTATGAGGAGATAGTCAAATTTATCGGTTACTGTTTATATGCAAAAATAACAGACCAAGAAGTAGCAAAAAGATGGCAATTACCTATAAAAACGATAACTGCTTTGCGTTTATTGTTTTTTGATTTTTCAAGATTTCCAAAAGATCGAGTAGCAAATTTTACATTTCTAAGACAACTCGCAAATAATGGAACGATTACGGATATCGATTTCTCATATTATAAGCGAGTTTTTGAGCTAGGAGAGTTAGGCTTAAAAGCCCAAACGGATTTCTCCAGCTTAACAAGAGAAGAAAGAGATATTGTCGAAGAGTACCTAGGCAAGACAGTAATATCTAACACATTTAATTTACAATTCAGTATTCGTAACCAAAAAGACGCATTAGCTTACGGTTCTGTGATTTCGACTTTAGGCAATTATTATATAAAACAAGCCGAAACAAACTACTTTATTGCTAAGACTAAAAATGTAAATGCCGTCACCCGCCGACTTGAAGGCGAAGCAACAGCAACAAACGAAAATATGACAGAACTTGATAAGGAGCTTATGGCCTTGCTCAAGGAAAATTCTCTACAAGAAGTTCGTGTAGAGTATAAAACTTTATCAGAACTAAAAAATAAAGATTGAATTGTATAGTTTTATAGTAGATAATATTTGTTATGGAACCCATTAAATTAGTAAAACACGCACTGGATTCTTCTATTGCTTTAGTAAAAAAAGGTAGCGCTCCTACAGAGGCTTTACAAAAAGTAGCAAAAGAATTAGATCTTAATAAAGAATATATCCAGCGTACAGGAGAAGCTTTAAACGTGGCTTTGACCTATAACCATTTTAAGACAGGAAGCAATAAAGCAGATACATTCCCAATAGCAGATATTCCTTTGGTAATTAAGTCTGCCTTTTCTACACCTAAAGTTGAGAAGAAAGCTTCTGTGGTTCAGAGTGACCTACACAACATTAATTTTAACCGTAGATTGACTAATCCTCAGATTAAAGCTGCTTCGGCCTCAGTTGTAGCTAAAAATAAAATTGATGATTACTCTACATTCGAAACTTCATTCAAAGGACAATACAAAATTGCTAGCAACTATATTTCTCGTATTGAAAAAGAACTAGAAGAAATGGAAGTTGAAAAGATCACAAAACGCGCATATCTAGAAGCTGCGTTTAATGCTCTGACAAAAGAGTTTAAAAAGACCGCACATGCACGCATCCCTTTCCATGAGTTTGAAAGTAAAACCTTTGCGGTGCACGGAGAAAGCGCTCTTCCATATGTGGATCTGATTTACAAGTCTGCAGAATTAACAGAAGAACGAGGAGCATTAGAAATAAAAAAACTTGCTGAAGAAGGAGAAGAAAGACCTTTTCAGATCTTTTCAAGTCTTCTTAAATGCGCAAAAGATATTAACGCTCTTAATGTAGAGTTAGAAGATGCTCGAAAATTTGTAGGAGCAGCTAAAGTTACATTCAAACAAGCAGGACTCAAACTGCACGCAAGAGAGCGCGACAGCGCAGTAGCTGAATGTAACGAGCTCGCAGATAAAATAGCAGAGCAACTGGAAAAAGAAGCAAAATCACAAGACTTACTTTCTTATCTGTTTAATAGCTATGCAGATGCTAAAAAGGGAGCTAAGTCTTCGACCTTTAAGAATACTAATATTGATAATAGGGAAAGAACAACACTGGTGCAGGAGTTGATAATGACTGATCCTATTCTGGCGCATCAAGATCCTAAAAAAATACTAACTGCTTATTCTCAAATATTGAGGCTCGCACCACATTTAGCAAAAGAAAAAGAAGTTGTGCGTTCTTTACTTAGAGAGCTCACTGCTACACAATCCTTGGCTCCGACAGAAGCTAATCAGTTAGTAGAAGCAAATACTAATTTCCTTAAGCAGCAACAGTTGATGAAATCAACCATCGGCGGCAACGACAAAGAGAAGAAATAATTATGGCACTTATTCGAGTATTCCAATCAATAGACAATGACGTGTGGAAAGTTACGTTCCATAACGATCCAATGGAGTTATCTGAAGACGATAAAAAAAGAATGCGTAAATTTGGAGAGCCTGAAATTGATCTGGGCGGTACTTTTCTTGAAAATACCGACGACGAATTCTCTCTTCCTGCAAAGAAAGCCAAGATTCGAGCAGACTTTCCATATACTGCAGAATTTGATTCTAGAGATGCCCCTTTCGATGAAAACACCAGCACCAAGGTAGTAGCTTACCGTACGGAAATATTAGCACGTATAACTACTGCACTTGAAACACTTAGAGATCAGACAGATACCTTCACAGGAGAACTTACATATAATTTATAATTATGGCTACCGCATTAGAACTATTCAAGCAAGCAAACTTGGAATCAATCCTTAACCCGGCAATGATTGGTGCTGGGATTGGTGGTTTAGGTTATGGAGCTTCCTCATTTATTAATGACGAAGAAAAAGATACCAGCACTAAATTAAAAAACTCTTTATTGAGCGCTCTAAAAGGTGCAGGTATCGGCGGCCTCGCCGGTGCAGGTTATGGGGCCGGTAAAGAAGTGCTTTCTCAACTGTCTGCACCTAAGGATGCAGTTGGTAAGTTGCTACAAAATAATCCAAATCTAGATGCCTCTCCTCACGGTAAAAACCATTTTATTGAGGCGATGGCTGGTAACGCCGTCTCTTCCCCATATGCTGCGGGGGGTCTTGGTGTAGCTGGTGGCCTTGCCAAAACATACTTAGGGCGTGCCGCGGGTCGCGATACATATGACCTTGCCAGAAAAGAATATCCTGCAGGTAAGCCTTTACCCGGTCTAGTTGACCAAGCTAGAGATCTTGAAGGTGGCCGCGCTAAGATGGAAGGCAATAGTAAGTCCTTCCTAGCTAAGTTATTTGATTTTGGTAAAAATAAGGCAAAAGATGGAGACCTGGCAAAAACAGAGGCAATGAAGCATTTGGTAAAAAACAATGACTCTGCTATTTTTCCACAAAACTACAACAAGCCATCCCACTATCAAAACTCTCAATCAAATCCATTAGGAAGTAGCACCCCTCCTCCATTCGGTATACCTAGTTCAGAAGCCGCTAGTCATAATAAAATAAAGGAGATGTTAGGCGCTGATGGTATAAATGCTCAGCAATCTCCCTCCGGTATTTTTGAAAAGCTAAAAGCTAGATTGGGAGGCTCCCCTGCTTCCCCAGGGAATAACCAACATGCAAAGCTACAGCAAATATTAAAAGAGCTTAAATCCCCAACACAGACAGCCTTAAAACAATATGGTAGTTCTGCTATTAAAGGTGGAGTTCTCGGTCTTGGCGCGCACTCATTAGCAAATATGGGTATGAAAGGCTACCTCAACGCTAAATACGATGATGATCAGTTGAAGCTGTGGAATGAATTAGCTAAGTAATATTATGATTAAATTTTCAGAAACTTATTCTTATGATTTTGGTATGGAGCCTACGGCTCTAATCAAAGGCAAATCTTCTCTTGAAAAAAGAGCTGCTGAAATTGATAAAATACTTAAGAATTATAAGAAAGATAAAAATCAGGAAGATTTACATATAATTGCTGTAGGCGCATATGAAGGCACCGGGTTCAACCGTAACCTCGATTGCTTTAAAGAATATTGGTGTGAAAAGAATGCGCATTATTTTACGGACTCAGACAGAGCAGTTCACCGCCACCATAAAAATAAAAAAACCGATCCAAAATTCGGCAATATCAAAGTTGCAGTTTATAATGGTCCAATGCGCCGGATCGAACTTATTGTTGGTTTAGACAAAGATAAGTGTGGAGATATTCTACATGAGCAAGAGAAGGTAGGACACACAAATTGGAGCATGGCATCAAAACAAAAATTTGATACATGTACATTATGTAAACACGCAGCCTATACCGACGAGGACCGCTGCGAACATATTCCTTCTCGTCTTGGAGAAATGACTAAAGAAGGAACTATTATAGGAATGGACAATCCGGATCCTCATTGGTTTGAAATTAGTTATGTAAAAAGACCAGCAGATAGAATCGGTATGTCTTTAGGTAAGATGGCCTCACAACAGATGAAGCCTATGCTGCCTTCTGACTATCTAAATTTATATACAGGATTTGAAGTTCCGCCAGAAGAGACAGTATTAGTATCAAAAACTGCAGCAGACAAAAGAGTTCTGCTTAAAAAACTGTCCGAATTAGAGAAGCACATTTCTGCCACAAGTCATAAAGATACTATAGTTAATTTAACTGAAACAGATAAAATAGCTAACGTTGATGAGCTGAGACAACTTGATCCTCAGCAGTTTTTAAAATTTGCAGCAGACAACGGGATTATACTAAACCCAGATAATTTCTTTAATTATGTGTTTGGTGATAAGATTAAAGAAGCTCAAGTAACAGGAGCTAAAACTTATCTTCCTCATATTTTTTCTATATTTGAAAAGGAAGGCTCTGTTCTTTTGAATGATGAAACCTTTGATGTCAAGACTAACTCTATCTGCACTAAAGTAGCCAGCTCCTCATTAGTAATAAATCACTCTTTATTTTTACCTTACGTACAGGCACGACAAGCAAGAATAGCGCCTAAACAAAAAACCGCAGAAAAAAATGAAAGCGGAAATGCCTTAGATAAAGAACTAGCTTTACAATATGCTAACTATAAACTAGCTACTTTAAACTACCTGTCTTCAAAGAATAAATTATCTGATGACTTGTTAAATTTTGCTATCCTGCAGAACAATATCTAATGCGTTCTTTTTATTCAGGGTTCATCAAACGTGCGCAGGAATTCGATATGTCTTCCGAATCCGCGGCTGATCTCTATAATAATATTTTTAATAAAAAGGAATCCTTGCTTAGCTTAAACGAAAATTCCAACAGTACGTTAGGAGAAGTTGCTAATATCGCTGGAGCCATAGGAAAGTCCGCACTCCCAGGAGCCATCATTGGTGGAGGGTTAGGCTACTCCTCCTCCTCGAAAAAAGATAGGTTAAAAAAGATTTTATTAGGTGCTAGCTTAGGGGGAATGACAACAGGGGCATACGGAGCTTATAATCTTGGAGCCAATACCCGCTCAGACTTCAAAAATTCAGTTGCAGATTCTCTAAACCAAGTTAATGTAGCAAGAGAAGAAAACAGTCATAAGTTTTTTAACAAAGTACCTGAACAGCATTTTGTTGATAAAGCCAATCAGTTAAATAACAAAATGGATATAGTTAGTAACTCTCCGTGGTATTCTTACTATTTCCCTCAGTCAGTAATGGAAAAATTAAAATAACAAAAATTTCCATTTACAATAGTCAAAAAAATTAATACAATAAGTAAATCATGAATATTGCCCAATTAGTAAAAAAAGCAAACGACGCACTGCAAGCAGGTATGCAAGCCCCACCTCCTCCAGACGCAGCACAAGGAATGCCTCCAGCAGATCAAGCAGGCGCTTTGCCTCCTGAGTTGGAGCAATTAATTAATAGCTTACCCCCAGAAGCATTACAGCAACTGTTGGCCGAAGTTGAGCAAGAATTAGCTCAAGGTCAAGGTGGAGCACCCCAAGGCGGAATGCCTCCTGGCCAAGATCCCGGCGCTGGCGGCGCAATGCCTCCTCCTCCACCAGACGGTATGCCAAAGCAAGGGTCGATCATCGCCCATGATGCAAATTATATCGAAGGGTTTATGTCTCAAGCTTCTCTTCGCGGTTTAGACAAACAAGCTTCCGCTGAATTATATTATGCTGCATTAGAACTGATGAATGCCCCACAACAAGTTAAACAAGCTGCAGATACTAATAGCCTGCACTACGAAGGGTTCACAACCGCAGCAAAAGCAAAACTAGGTATTTCACCTAAAGAAGCTCAAGAATTATATTTCAGCACTTTTGGTTTGCAAAACTAAGAGTTATCAGATAGTATATTAATTACATAAATTAACGATTAAAATATATGGCAAAACTTACAAAAAGAGCAGAAGTATTAGACCAACTGCACCGTTTAGTGGAAAAAGAAGCTGCTCAAGCACAAACGAATATTAGCGGCAAACCAGGGGTAGACACAAAAATTACTTCGGTATCTGAAAAAACAGAGCATACCGATAAGAACAATGTAGGCCCAGAACATCTGAACGATGAACAAGGTTACAAGCAAGAAAAAGAAACAGATGCTTCAACTCCAGTAGCTAAGACGGCTACAGACATTAGTAAAGTAGCTGATGAGATCCTGTCCAATATCAAAGAAAAGTTGGCCCTCGCCCAGACTGATATTAGTGGAGTACCTTGCAAAGATACAAACGTTTCTTCTATCGCCGAGTCTACAGAGCATACCGATAAAAACAATGTTGGTCCTGATAAGCTCAATAACGAGCAAGGCTACAAGCAAGAAGCCGCTCCTGCTAAAGACCAGGGAGTAATAGGACATGATAAAGTTTCAGCAGAAGCTGAAAAACAAGCTTCTTATAATTTAGGTTTTGCTTTTGTTGAAGCCCTGTCAAAACGTGCAGAAGCCATCGGCCTTGCTCGTCAAAAACAAGCCGAAGCCGAAATGATCAAAGAAGCAGGCCGCCGTGATCTTGAAACATTGATAGCCCAAGCCGCTGCAGAACTTGATGGAAACGAGAAACAGGCCGCTTATGCAGAGCAACAAGGTGCGCAAGCTTTTGATGAGTTATACAAGCAAGCTCAGCTTGAAGCCGCTGTAGAAGAAAACAAACTTCTTAAGCAAAAAGTTGCACAACTTCAAGAATTTGAAAAAACTGCTTCAGAAAAAACAGCTGAAGAAGTCGAAAATCAAAGACTTGCAAGGCTCGCCACAGTAGTAGCAGAACAAGTTACTAATGCACTCAAGTCCGCCCTCGTCAAAGCTTAATACAGAAGAAGAAGCTCTAAAACTTTTAGAGCTTCTTCCTCATGATGAGCAAATGAAGGTTTTGGACTATATAGTTAGTTTATCTGATAATAACGACGATGAAGAATAACCAAATATCTGTGGACTCGGTGTTTTTGCAAAAATTTGCTGAATTTACTAAATTGGTCATGAATCGGATATCTGCTCTAGAAGACCAGGTATCCTATCATCAATTAAAACAAGCTAATGTTAATGACGAACACGAAAGATACGTGCAGTCTGTCATTAAAGTAGCTGACGCGTTATATTCTTCAGATTTAGAGTTTGTCGCTGAAGATTTTGATCGCCGTAAGTTTATCAAGCGTGCATCAGAAGACAAAGCATTTTTAGCTCAAACTTTAATTAAAGTATGTCAAGCCTCAGATGTGGCTTCTTTTGGTAAACCTTCTAAAACAACTATTACTAAACGGGCCGCTAATTATGACCCTGTTTATGCTCGTGCTTTTGGTTATTCTGTAGAAGCAGATAACTTTTTAGATATAGCCTAAAAAATTAATTCATTATTTATGTAAATCCGATTAATTAAGTTTAATCGGATTTTTTTTATTTTTTTTTAAGAAAGTATTGACAGTTTTGATTAAATATATAATAATGTATTTAATCTTAAAGCGGTAGTTTCTTCTTTGAACAGCAAGACTGCACGAAATAGAGAGATAGAGACAAGTTTAAGTAGTTAAAGAAAAATTCAAAATAATACAAAAATATGATTAATATCCGCAAAGGATCACATCACTCTCTCGGTCAAACAGATTTCGTTGGCGCAGCCAAAACAGACGAAGCTGTCGTGCAGGGGATGTTAGTAGAAAAAGACACAAACGGCGATATTGTAAAAATCGCTAAACTGGATAACGCAACCCGCGCCTCCGCAACTAATAAAATTGGTCTGCAGAAGCTTCTTGGTTTCGCTATAACAAATCAGTCCGAAGGAGACGCAATTGCAAGTGGGAAAATTGGAGTTTATGCTCTTGATGGTAGCTCAGTTATTGAAACTGATAAGTATACCGGTACAGTTACGATAGCCGACATCGGTAATCCTGTTGTACAAGACAGCAACTCTGGTACAAATGGTAACGTATGTGTGGTGGCAGCAGAAACAACCGAGCGTATCATTGGCTGGGTATACGACGCTCCTCGTACAGTATATGTTGGGCAGACTGCTCATACCGTGCTTCCAATCAAACTTAACGCATAATTAAATAGAAAATAAAAATATGGAAACAGGTTATATCAAATTAGCGTCCGCTGAAATCCCAGTATTCAATGAATCATTCATTGATATGATTAAAGCCGGGGAAGACAAAGAGGCCTCAGTCTCAGCATCTTCTTTCACCCGCAACAAACTTCGTGAAGAAAGCTTCACTGAAAAAATTATCACCCCAATCGACATCAGCAATGATGAACTCGATAAGGCAGAAAATCCAGAACTGTTCGTAAAATGGAACGATCGTGAACCAGACCAATCACCAGCTGTGTCGGTCCCTCTCGGTGTTGTACCTGATATGTATCAGTTCAAAGGAGATCGTTATCCTTCGTACTTCTCCCGCATTATGTCTCCGATGTTCTCTAAAGAAATCGACAAACTGCGTGGTTACGATTATGACATCCGTCAGATCCTGCTCGAAAACTCAACAAAAGACATTGCTACCGAAATTGACCGCGCATTTATCTCTAAGGTAAACTCTGTCATCGGAACGGTTAACACAAGCAATCTGTCTATCAGCGGTTATGACCTTCCTCAGAACGTCGAACTGTCTGGTGGTATTACTCGTGAAAACGTAGCCGAAGCATTCAAAGTCATCCAACGCCTGAAAGTTCCATTTGGACCTACTCAGCCAGACGGCAATGAATCAAAAGGTGTAATGCTCCTGAACAACGTTACTGCAATGGAGTTTGTTAAGATGGGTCCTTCCGAAATCGGTTGGGGTCCTTCTGAGCAAGCTTGGACTTCTGGTCTGCCAGCTAAAGAGTTACTTGGTGTTAAACCAGTTTACACTATGAAGAGCGACCTTGTCCCAGACAATGTTATCTACCTGTTCTCTTCTGAAGAATTCTTCGGTAAGTACTACAGGCTGCAGCCTCTGACTGTGTTCGCTGAAACTAAAGCCTTCTTCTTGAGCTGGTTCCAGTACATGAACATCTCACTTGCTATCGGCAACGTGCGTGGTGTTTGCAAGATTACCTTTACAGACTAATCTCTCTTAGTTAGTAAACTACGCTATTCTATGCGCTTAAAAACCCAGATAACCTCTGGGTTTTTTTGTTATTTATAATATTAACTTGGGAAATCTTAGATCGATTTGGAAAAAAGAGTAGTATATCGATAGTTCTTAATATATAATATTTTTATGGCATTATCAGTAATAACAGAAAAAGAACTTCGCTTCTTCGCAATGGACAGACCTGAGTCAAATACCCTAATTGACCAAGTTAAATTTAGTCCAGAAGATATAGAACAAGCTATGATTAATGTGGTAGATCGGTTCAATATTCTTCCTCCTCCATCTTCTATGTATAAAGTAGAAACTTTTCCATCTAGAGCTTTGTTGTGTTTAGGAGTCTGGGGTTGGTTGCTCCGTGGCGCTGCCGTAGGGGAAGCTATAAACAACTTAGCATATAGTGCAGGCGGTGTACAAGTTAACGATCGTGATAAGGCGGAAATATTTACATCTTTGGGTGAAAAGTTTTGGCAAGAATTTCTAGAAACTGCAAAAAGTATAAAATTGGCACAAAGTATTAACAAAGTATACGGTACTCGTTATTCTGAGTATAGTTATAGATTCTTTTAATTATGTCGGCTCCTTTAGACCCAACAGATAATCCAAATTCTCCTAAGCTTTATAAGCCTAATCGTCTGATAGACGGCCAGCCCGCAGAAGATTACACCCCTAAAGCTAAGCCTAGAACAATTGAGGGTAAGCCTATAGAAACTAAAGATCGCAGCCAACGGCTGATAGATGGCAAACCGGCAGAGACTTATTCGTCTAAGGCGAAGCCTAGAACGATAGATGGCAAACCGGCAGAGACTTATTCGTCTAAGGCGAAGCCTAGAACGATA
>ERZ650304.160-NODE-160-length-42119-cov-7.132441_pt1 | contig 42119 bp, 37 predicted proteins | sample MGYA00376240_ERZ650304 | MGnify/ENA primary metagenome ERZ650304 (study PRJEB26733, sample SAMN07839271) | wastewater metagenome | biome: small river; feature: stream; material: water | place: USA: North Carolina | collected 2016-03-01 ... | reverse complement strand
AACTTAATTGTTTTTACAGAAAAAACAGCTTTTGAATTAGTTACCGAAAGAATATATATATCATCAGCAGACGGAAACACACTTCAAACAGTAGGGGCTACTGGATTAATACCATTGATAGTTGAAGAAAGAAATCTCTTTATTGCTGGTATGCCAAATTACTTATGGAGATTTGCTGATGAAGTTGATAATGCTTTATACTACTGCGACTATATAAGCTTTTATAGATTTGCTGAAAAGCATGAAGATATTGGTAATCTTTATAAATCAAAGTTATTCAATATACTCTCGTCACTCCCAACCGAATATTCATCTGATTTGTTTATAGCAAAGTATGTTGATACAAAGAATAAAGAATACGGATTTTCTGTTTCTTACAATGGCTATCAAAATATAAAAGAAATTGATGGAACAGTAAATGCTCAATATGGAAGTATTCAAGGCTGCATAAGCGGTGCTACTAATACAAGCAATGAGCTCGTGTTCTTCGATGTTCCACTTCAGGGAACGTATACTTATTGTATGTCAAATGTTGGTGACGGAGATGTTGCAGTATATGCTAATCTTGGTGGATTATTTGTTGTTCTTTTATTTACAGTAGAAGCTGGAAAAACTGTTACATATACAATAACAGACTCTGTTGTTACATACGTTGTATCAGACGGACTTGGAACTTGCACAAAATGCAAATTAATCAATTTGAGTAACTTCTGTGTTTTTTCACAGCGTCAAGAAGTTTTTAATTGGATAGGTGAATATAATTATTCATTTGATTACTTTTGCAGTAACGATGGAATAATATACGGATTCAAAGACGGCAAGCGATATATACTTGATTCTGAAGAAGGTGATGCTATTGAATGTTATCTACAAGTATTATTTGCACCTAAAGATTATAAATTTGAAGAGTTTGTTCGGTTCAATGTAAGTTCAAACAAAAAACCAGATTTTGTATATTTTCAAGATACAAACGAAGTTCTTACAGGAACTGTTTTAAATGCAAACATCAGACCATACGGAAGCGGCTTTGAACAGTATATTCCTTTAAATACCGTTACTGGTGGAAGACATCAGAACAAATCTTTGATAATGAAAACTTCTTATAACGCAACTACTGAAGAAGTAGTTATACGAAGCAATACAATTCAATACAGAAAAATAGACTAACATGGCACTTGGACAAACAATCGGAACTGTATTAGGAGGTCTTGGCGGAGCAGCTATTGGCAATCCAATGCTCGGTGCTGGAGTTGGAGGTTCTATTGGCGGAACTATTGACAGTGTTGCCGCTGGTAAAAAATCAGATAAGTTATCTGCTGATTTGAAAGCCGAAGATAGTAATATAACAAAGTTTTTATCTGAAATAAACAGAGATAAACTTGCTTATAAAACAGGTTCAATGTCTTCGTTTTACGCCGACACAATAAAAGAAGCTGGTGCTAACGCAGCTCAAGGAGCTTTAGAAATATCTGGTGGCGAAACAGGTGCTGCTCTTGCCGCAACAGAAGGCGTGTCTAAAGGCGTATCTAAAGGCGTTAACGAAATGCTTGCTGGTCTTGAAAAAGAGAATCAATTCAAAACTAATTTAGCGGCTACACTTACAAACGGTATAGCACAAAGAAAATTAGAACTCGGTCTTGCCAAGTATTCACAAGCTATGGCTGACAAAGCTCAAAACGAAACAAATTTAAATAATTCTGTAACAGCTTTAATCGGAACTGCTGACTATGAAAATGTTGGCGGAACACCTTCAGCGAGGTTTGCAAAAATATCTGATTGGCTTAATAAGATTTCAAAAGGTGCTGTTGTTCCAGATGTTGTTTCTGACTCAAATTTTGATTTATTCGGATAATTATTTTATAACTTTAAATTTAAAGAAAAATGTTAACTCAAACTCAACAAGACGCACTTGTTGCCTATTTCAGAGCAGAAGCACTTGCTTCAGATGTTGACGTAACTTTGTTCACGGTTGATATTACAAAGCAACCTTCGAATCATTTTAAGTTTCGTATCTTCAAAACTGAAGAACCAACAACTGAATCTGTTGTATTGTGTTCAAACGAGCTTACGTATTCAAATGCGACAGCTTTAGTAGATACATTTATTACAGCAGCAGAAACTTTCTCTGACGACAACGGTGGTGCGTAAAGAAGCGTTGAAGCCTTATGGTTTCATAGGGGAGGGGTTTCTAAGTGTTACCCCGACCCCTATTTTTTTATCCATGATAAAACTAAAACACCGCCTAATTATAGCGGAAACGTGGCAAATTTGAATCTAAATATCAAACCCGAATAAACTACCAATACAAAACTAAACCCCGTTAAATCGTTTAAAAATCAATCTTTTAAAAATGGCTTTAGAAAATCTGTTTAATAATTTTGGCAATGTCAATGAGTCACAGGAGTCAGCACCTGTTGAGCAGACTTCTTCTAATCCTATATCAAATTTCTTTGACGCTACATTAAAAGACAACACGGCAATAACAGACCCAAGACAAATAGCTTCAGACTATACTGATGAAGATATGGCTGCATACGCTCAAACAGTTGGAGGCGTTGACGCTTACTCTAAATTATTATTACCCAATCAACAACAAGATATTTTAAAAGGAAACTATCAAGGCTCTGTAGTTGGAAACGTTCCAATCTTCACTGCTAAAGATATTGTTTCTCCATTGCCGTTTATGGCTTATCGCCGCGACCAATTAAGAGCTGCGGCTTATAAGAAAATGCAAGAGCAGTTAAAACCTGCTAATTACGAGTTTCCGTTTACTAAGATACCAATGTATGGTGACAAGTTGAGAGAATCATTTACAAACGGTATTAAGTATTTTGATGAGATAGCAACTCAAATTACTCGAACATCAGGAGTTGACGGATGGAAAGTATTAGAATCTGGAAAAGGCGAGTATGGTATTATGTATCGTAACTTCTTGGCTTCAACAAAAGGTCTTGTTGATGGCTTTGACTACTTAGGTTCGTATGCTTTAAAACAAAAAGAACTTGCTGACAAAGGTTTTTATGTTGGTATAAATTCAGCTAAAACAATCGAAGATATATTTTCAGCTGCTGATGATGTTGAGAACTTTGTTTACAACAGAGATATTGGCGAATTAATAAGACAAGCTGGTGCTGAATTAAATTTCAATTCTGCATTATATGATGCTATATCAAAGTCAGAAGCTACCGCTTGGCAAACGTTTAAAGCTGACCCCGCTAATTCTAATGCAGACTTTAGTGTTTGGAAGAAACAATATTGGGAAGGAAGAACAGACGAAGATATAAAAGGTATTGCTGGTAACTTAATAAGACAATATCCAGCTATTGCTAAGTCACAAAACATTGACGAAGCTACAGTAACTGGATGGATAAGAGATTATACTGGAACTAAAGATATTCAAAGTGCTGATATTTCAACTGTTCCGCGTAATCAAATATTACAAGCTCCGCAAACAGAAGATATATCTCCATATACAACTGATATGTGGTTAACATTTGATAATCTTAATAAAGGAGATAGAGTTGCTGGAACACAAGGACGCTGGATGGAAAAAGATGGTGGTGTCGTAAGATTGTTTGATGGCAAAGAAGTTAAAGAAATATCTGCTGGTAACATGACAGAACTTGCTGGATTCATGTTAGAGATGAAAGGTTATGATGCCAAAACAAAGGCACAGATAATGACGAACCTAACCAGTCAAGAACAATCTGGAACTGCGTTTTCATTTAATTCATTTCAAGAAAACAATGCTGCGCAATCAGAAACACTTTCTGGTATTTACAAAGCAAACGAAGGTAACGCTGTTACAATGTTTAAAGGTATTAAGGCTGCTGATAATTCATCATACTTCTTACCAAATTCGACAATGACTAAGATTCAGGATGCTAACGAAGCTACTTCTAAAAATGGCGTTTCAAGAAGTATAACAGTTACATACGGCGATAAGAAAGATATTAAAGGTGCTATTATGCCAGCGAGTTTACTTGCAACAGTAACGGCATCTCCAGATGGCTCTATTATTCAAAAAGATGGAACTAAGCTTTCCTATTATAAAGATGGAGACAACATAATCATTCCAGATGTTAATTACTTTAAGTCTGAAGGAAAGCCTTATTATGAAATATATGACAAGAACAACAAGCCTATACTTAATTCAAAAGACCAAACAGTAAAAATTCCTATAAAGGAAGTTGATGGCTATTTAACAAGTCCTGTTAAAAATAAAATTGAAACTTATAAATCAAATAATCAGATTCAATCTGGAACATACGGTATCGAGAATAACGTTGTTGGTAAAGAGCCACTTGCTACAAATGTTCAAGATGTTCCTTCGGCTAAGTATCAATATACAAGAAAACTTCCAGGAGTTGATGATACTGATAAAGGATTAGCTGTTCAATATACGGCAGAAACAATACGCGAAGCTGTTGGAGCTTGGAATTACATTGTTTCCAACAAAGATAGTAACCCTCAATTAAAAGCTTATTATGAAGGTTATGATTTTACAAAAATGACAGCAGCGCAAAGAGAGCAAATTGTTATTGATTTCTTAAGAATGAATGGCGGAAATGCTGCTATTGCAAAAAGTTTTGGAGTAACAGATGATTTAGAAGGTAGTTATAAAAGTTTATTTGGAAAATGAGTAAAACACCATATACAGGCGGAGATATAATAGAAGATGGTTTTTTTCAAGAAGATGGAAAAAAGCAACCGATTATTACAAAGAGCAAAGCTCCTGTTTTAGAAGAACAGCAGACGATTACTCCACAAGGAAACGGAATTGAAACTACTGAACAGGAGCAACCAACTGCTGAGCAGGAAAGTTATATCAATACAGTTTCGTCTTTAATTAAAGCTCCAGAACCAGTTCCCGATGATGATTTAGAAGAAGACAAAGATGTTACAGCGTTTCTTGAGTTCATGAATGGTATACCAAGAGATGAAAATGGAAAGATAATACCACAAGGTCTTGAAGACGAAGCGTTTTCAAGACTTACTCCTTTTGAGCAATTATTAGAACCAAAGACTATTTCTTATGGTGATAGAAGTTTTGAGCCGCCTCATTCATTAAGATATAATCAAGAGAAGCTTGCTATTGTTGATGAAAAAAATACAGCCTATGCTCAATCAGGAGACTTTGATTTAAACTCATTTGAAACTACTGCTGACGAAATTAATAAAAAAACTAAAGAACTATATGGTGCTACTTGGCTTGATAAAAGTATTCTTGGTGATTACGACGAGTTACCTGATGGTTACAAGCCAGCAGAGCTCGGACAACTCTCAATAACAGAAGAGCTTCCTAAATTAGCTCAGGCTAATAAATCTTATACAGATAGTATAATAAACAACTCTGGCGAGCTTTTAAGAAACACACTGGCTTCAGAAGGTAGATTACTTTCTCCTAAAGAATTAATTGACAGCTTATCAGAAGCATCGCAACTTAATAACTACGAGTCGCTTGCATCCATAAACTTAGTGCAGCCTATTGATGACTGGATTAAACAGGATAAGGGATTGTTTAATTTGCTTACATCATCTAAGTTTTTAAATACTTCATCTAAGAATAAATCTGCTTACATAATTAACTATATTGCAAGAAGCGGAATGTATCAAGGTAAAGAAGCTGAGGTATTTGGCAGTTTGCAAAAATACAGAACTCCTTCTTTGGATATGCTTATAACAAAACAGGTAGCTAAAGAAGCTGATGAAAATATAACTTCATCAAAATTTAATGTAAGAAATACTGTTAGAGCGCAAGAAGAATCTTTATACACATTAATTGCTGGACAAAAAGATAAAATATATTATCCTTCTGCAATCGCTTTGAAAAGAAAGTATAATGTTTCTGTTTTTGATGAAAGTATAGAAGATATAATAAAGTCATATCTTGCATACGGAGAAGTTAGAGATGCTCATGGACTTCCGCAAGATGCTATTAATGATATAATACTTTCAGTTTCCGATGGAAGGCAATCTGATTATTTGAGAATGGCAAAAGAAAAAGCATCTGAAGTTGTTAGTAATCCGTTTGAAGATGAAAATGATTGGAAGCAAAATTTTGCTGTTGGTTTTCAATACGGAGCAAGAGATGCCGTTCCTATTTTATCCTCAGTTGCATCATATTCAGAATCATTAGCACTTTCTGATATATATAAAAAACAAGCTAATAAAGAAGATTTAACATTTCAAGAAGAAGAACTTTTAAAATCAACAGGAAACTTAAATACATTTCAAGCTCTTCATCCTGATTCATTCTGGTATGAAATGGGAAGGCGAGTTGTTCCTCAGTCTTTAAACTTTGTTGCTGATTATATGTTAACATCTGGAGTTGGAACTGCTGCAAGAAAAACAGCAGAAGAAGCTCTTGAAGGTTATGCAAAAAAGATTATAAAAGATAAATCCTTACAAGGATTTTCAGCTGGCGCTGTTAAATCAATAGCAACTGTTTACGAACACTTTTTGGTTAGAACTCCGTTATCAAGAACAGATGATATGTTAGCTGATATTGAAGAAAGACTTCTTCCTTATAATTCATATTACTTTGATAATGAAACAAACTCATTTTATAATAAAGTTGCATATGTAAATCAAGATACATTTTTTGAAGCAGCATTAAAATCATATTTAGAAGAAGGCGTAGGCTCTATTACGGAGTCTTTTGGCGAAGGATTAATGAAAGGATTTAAAGCTGCTAAAGAAGAATTGATTACTCCAATAGCAACTTCATTTGGTAAAAAATTCGCAGCATCGCCATCTTTTGTTAAGTCATTTTTTGATTTCGCAGCATCTTCAAGAGATGCTATAAACAGAATGTTTTTTAATTATCTTGCAAAAGTCGATGAGAAGTTTTTACCACTTCCTCAAAATTCAAAATTAACAAGAAGATATCTTGAAGAATTTTTAAAAGCAACTTCTGGTAAAATCCAAAGAGCAGCTGGTATACAAAATCTTCCAGCTGAATACTTAGAAGAATTTATAAACAATCGTATATCTCCTTTAATAGAAAGGCAAGAAGACCCAATGTCAAGAGACTTCGGCGGAACTCTTTTAAAAGAGGTAATGCAAACAGCAGTTGCGCTTGCTCCTATTGTTGGAGTATCTCATGTGTTACAATCACCAAGTTATATATCTGATTTCAAATATAGAAACAGTGTTGACTCTAAAAGATTTAACAATTTAAGACTTGCTTTATTAAATTATAATGAACAAGAATTTGTTGATAATTTTGATAAAGCTCAAATTGCTGTAAATAATATAGCTGACCCAAAAATAAAAATACAAGCGCAAAAAATATTGCAATTAAGAAGTGACTTTGCGAACAACGCACTTCCTAACCAAGTTGAAGGAGAAAGCTTTGAAGGTTATACAAAAAGAACTGCTAAAGAAAAAGCTAACTTTATACGTATAAACGATAGTATAGAGAAAGAAAAAATAACAACACAAGAACAACTTGATGATAAAATATTAGAAAACAACATAGAAGATGTTGAACTTATAAAAATGCTTAATGATGAGTTAAAGTCACAATCTGATTTTAATTCAAACTACTCTGGCGAAGAAAAGAAAAAATATAAGTATGAAAATTATGCTCAGTATAAAAAGACTGCATTAAAAAGAGCATATAATCTTGGTAGGACAATAGCTGGTTATATAAATAACGACACCAGAATACTTGATTTTAATGAAGTTGAAAAAGCTTTGCAAGGTAATTTAATACCAGAAGAATCAAAAGATGAACTTAAAAAATTATTTGAGATTGCAAAAGCAAAACAGTCTTCAATAGGCGAAAGTAAATTACTTAATGACGACAGTTCTATATCTGAAATATCTGTTGGAAACGTTGTGTTTAAAAAACAAGACGATGGAAAGTTTTCATATTCAATAAACGGAGTTGAAGTAATATCAGAAAATGAAGCAAGCGAAGCTACATTAGAGTCTATACTTAAATCAAACTCAGGTTCTATAAATCCTGAAGATGTTTACAGTATATATCACGCTGTGATAAATTCTAATATATCAGAATCCGCCAAAGCGAGAATAACTGTATCTTTTGTTTCTTCAATGTTCAACAAGATAAAATCAACTCATTTTGCATTAACAGACCAAAACTTAAAAGGAATTGTTTCTATATTAAAAGCTTATGAAGATATATTAAAAGATAATCCAGTCCCACAAATGAAACAAAAGATAAACGAGTATGTTTATAATATGTTTAAGACTGGCATAAGCAATGAAACAATTACTCCAGAAGGAGCAAGAACTTTTTTATCAAACACAGCTTTGATGCTTGATTTATTTGATACAAAGACTATTGCTTTAATGCGTTCATATAAAGGAAAGCTTGATAGCGGAAAGGCACAAGCTGACGCTGAATTAGAATTTGATGAAACGCAAGAGATAACAGTTAATATTTCTGAAGACCCGTTTTCAAATGGACTTCAGAAAACACTTGATTCAATTGAAGTAAAGAAAACATTTACATTTACAAAAGCAGCAAAGGTAAATCCAAATATTAAAAAGTTAAAAGATGCTCTTGACAAGGCTGTTGACTTGGGTGTAATATCTGTAAACTATAAACATATACTTTTTGATATGTTAAGCGTATTGCCAGAAGTATTCTTTGATGGCATAGGAGCTTACAACTTTGGTGTTCACGGAATGTCTTATTCTGAATTTGATGGAACTCATGATATTAATATACCAAGTGAATTAAGTGAAAGAACTGGAACAATGTCTGAAGCTGAATTTGTTTATAATTTCTTGGAAGAGATTATGCACCATGTTGGCTGGTCAATAGGAATGAAACTTGGTGTTGGACTTGGAACAAAAATATCTGAAGAAGATGTTAAGAAAATAACTGGACTTGGAAGTGATTCTGTTGTCAAAGCTATTGTTAATCACTTTAATTCTTTATCAACAAAGACACTTACCGAAAATGTATTTGGTAAAATTCCAGTTACAGAAATGTCGGAATATGAGCAGAAACTTTATCATTTAAAAGATAAGGTTGTAGAAGCAGCTGCCAATCACCCTCACTTAAAAAGACTTAACATATCAGAAGATGTTATAAACGACTCTCTTGGTAGAATTAATTCTTGGATGGAAGATGGTGGATATAGTTTGGAAAGAGCTATATATTACTCTATTGACTTTGCCGAATTTTTTGCAAGAACGCAAGCTGACTTTTTAATAAAAGACTCTATAACAAGAAATACTAAAAAAGGAAGCAGTTTGTTTAAGCTATTAAAAAATCTTACAAACTGGAAAATAAAAAATATATACACTCCGCTATTACAGAAATTAAACTCGCACAGAGAATTATTTACCGACGAGTCAATATCTGAAGCTGGTATCAAATCACGTATACTTGATAGTCAAGGAGTTTCCGAAACTTCTAAAAAGCAAATCTTCGACTACATGAAGTCACTTGCCAATGAGGTTTATGGAATGAATCCACAGTTTATACTTGGTGCTGACAATAGAATAGAGCCTGAACAAGGTGTAAGAAATTCATTTGTTCGTTCAGACAACTACATATCACTTGCTTTGTCAGAAGATTACGAAGGTAATATTTATACAGAAAGAGTATTTAACAAACTCGGTATTGACAAGAACAATATAGCTGACAATGTTTTAAAGAACCTTAACTTAGCATTACTTGTTTCTATAAATGCTGAAGGTTCTATATCAGATGATTACTTTGAAATACTTCCAAAAGAAAATCTGGTTGAGAATATGATTTTTGGAGTAGAGCAAAATGATAAAAAACTTGCTGCTGAAATTGCAATGATGACTGTTGCTAACGATGTAATGAGAGAAAGCTTTATAAATAATAATGTATCTAATAAAGTTTACAACAAGTTTGAAAAATCATTCTCTAAAGAAATAGCAACGATAGCTGCTTATAATACCAATCCGCTTTATAAAAGCTTTCACTATTCAAAAATAAATTTATCAGATAATGATAGTGCAGAACTTGGAAAAGCTTTTAACGATATAAAGAATTTTAATTTTTCAAACAATAATATCTTTGTTGATATTGCAAATTTATTTGCTGTAGTTCCTCATAAAGACTTCTTTGTTTCTACACTTAAAATTGCTGCATATAATATTGAAGATAAATACTTGTCATCTTTAATTGAAGATTTTATAAAACCATACGAACAAACAGTTCAGTTTGTTAGAAATTCATTTAGAGCTTGGCACGCAAGTCCATATTTGTTTGACAAGTTTAATCTTAGTAATATAGGCGGTGGAGAGGGAACTCAAAACGAAGGGCTTGGTATATACTTAAGTGATGCCGAAGATGAAGTTGAAGTTTACTTAGGAGCTTTTAGAAACATTGTTTTCTTTGATAAAAATAAAAACAAGATTGATTTAAAGTTTGGAAAAGGAGATTTACAAAGACTTCGTTCTTTTTTTGAACAAGAATATTTTTTATCAGAAAGAGCTCAAGTAGATTTTAAAGATATAAATGATATAACAAAAAGAATAAAAGATTTTGCAAGTTCAATTGAGAGTAACTTTATTAACGAGGCTTTATTAAAACCTATCGAAGAGTCAGATGCTGCTTTTTTTGATTTAGAATCTTTTAAATACGAAGTTGAGGTATTAAAAGGCAAAGAGCAAAAAGAATACTGGAATGATTTGTTTGATATGGTTGACTATTTAAAGCCACAAGATTTTGAAAGAATATCAAACGCTATAAAAGCTCTTGACTTAAATAATTACGAGATATACAAAAAAAGTCCTGAGCTTATTAATAATGTTTTAAATTACGCAAAAGAATATAAAATGCGTGGTCTTTCATTTGTTCAAAGAACAATGACTGTGTTAGGAAAGCAACCAGTAGCTGATGCGTTTAAGAATGCTGGATATATTGGAAAAAAATATGCAACAGAATTTGTTAATGGAGCTTACAACTATGTTATACTTGACCCAGAGTCAACAATAGATATACTTGATGTTAAGCGTTATGCTTTTCAAGCATGGCATGGAAGTCCTCACACATTTGATAAGTTTTCATTAAACGCTGTTGGCTCAGGAGAAGGTGTTCAAGCTTTTGGTTATGGGTTATACTTTGCTGAAGAAAAGTTTATAGCAGAATATTATGCAAAGAGTCTTGCTGGAAAGCAATCTGATTTTTTAGTAACTTCAAAAAACGGGTATCTTAATGATTATTCTTTAAATCAACTTTTTAAAGACCTTGAACTTAAAGATTATAGATTAAATGATATTATTACTAAGTTAAATAAATTTGAATCTTCTGATGATAAAGATAAAGAAATTGGTCAAGGTATCTTGTTAAAAGAATCTTTACTGAGTCACCTTCTTAATAAGATGGATGCCGCAGATTCTCTTATGCACGATTCTGAATTAAGTGATTTTATAAAAAAATCAACTGAAGAAAAATTAAAAATAATCAAGTTAACTTATACTCAAATATACAACGATTCTTTAACTGTTAAAAAACAAAAAGCAGATAGAAATTTATATAAAGTAGAAATACATCAAGGTAAAGATGCAAAAGATTATGATTACTTAAGTTGGTATGATATGCCAACGAAAGAACAAAAAGCAAAAATATTAAATGCTTTAAAAAAGGAAGCAGAAGATACAAAAGTTTATTTTGAAAAAACTAATTTTAAGCAAAGTGGAAATCAAGAATATGATAGAATAATGTCTTATCACCAGCTTCTTTCAAATGTTAAAGAAAGTTTATCGTTATTAGGAGGAGCTTACTTTTATAAAAATATATCAATTGCATTAGGTGGAGACAGAAATGCTTCAATGTTTTTACTTAAAGCTGGTATTGATGGAGTGAAATACGAAGATAATCATTCAAGGGGTAAAGATGAAAACAAAACTTATAACTATGTTGTATTCGATGACTCGGCTGTAACAATTAAAGAGCACGCAAGATTTGCTTTTGTTGAGAATGTTTGGCACGGAACGTTTAATGACTTCGAAGAGTTTGATAAAGAGAAACTTGGTAGTAATACAGGAGTTCCAGATTCAAAAGAAGGTTTCTTTTTTGCTAAATCAAAAGCTGTTTCAGAATCTTACGTAACAAAAAGAATAAAAAGATTTAAAGAAATTTCAAGAATACAAAATGAAATAGAATTTGACCTTTCGGAAAAATTAAACTTGTCACGAGATATAATTTCGATTGGATTGATTTCTTATTCTAATAGCGAGTATGGTAATTTTGTTTTACTTGATGAATATGATGATGTAATAGAACTTCCAAAAGATTTTATAAGTGAAAATATTGACTCGTTAAATGAGTATAAAAAATTAGAAAAAGAATACGAGCAAACTTGGAATGAAACTTATGAGAATCCTCTTGCTGAAGGCTCTTTTATTATAAATGCTGTTCTTGAAATAAACAATCCACTTGTCCACGACCAGAGCGACTTGTATCTTCATAAATCCGTTGTTGTAAAAACTGCAAAGTTAAGAGGTCACGACTCTGTTATAATAAAAAACGAAGTTGATGTTAATGACATAATGCACGTTAATACTGAAAACGCAAAAACAGATATATATGTAGTATTCGAGCCATCACAGATAAAAATAGTTAACAAACAGCGCAACGCTTTTAATTCATACAATAAATCTTTATATCAAACAACTCAACGAAATAGTTTTTACAGATTTGGAACATCAGTTGACATATCAGGATTCATGTCTTTGATAGACCAAATAAATGCAAGCAATAAAGTTAATCAAACTTTTGACTACCTAACACCTGCACAAGTAAGAACTTTTATTGATGATATTGTTAGCGGAGCAATACAAGTTCCTAATCCAAACGAGTATGTAAGAACTATAATATCTTTTTATAAAGATTACTTAATCAAAGTAAGGCTTAAAAAACAAAACATAAACATAACAAAGAAAGACTTAACATATATAACTCATACCCCTAATCGTGTTGATACTGTTAATTATAAAAAAGATATTGACATAATAGAGAAAGTTATATCTGATGTTAAATTCAGAAACTTGTTAATTAAAACAAATAACGCTTTAAGAAAAGCTAAGCTTGCATACAACGCAAACAAAGGAAAAGATGTTAACTTCTACGCTTCGTTAAAGGACTTAACAAAAGTAAATCCTAAGTTGTTTGAAACATTTGCCGACTTAAAGCAATTCCATGATTATCTTGAATACAGACACGGCTCTATATCGAATACTATGATGAAGCAATATGCAGACGATGTATTCAAAAGAAGCATGGATGAGTTTGGAAAGGCTGACTATGTTCAATCAAGCACTTCACAAGTTTCACAAGATGAGTTTGATGCTGTTGTTGATAACATAACAATGCTTATTCAAACATTTGGCAACAGATTAAATCTTGCTAATGAAGAAGTGTCTGACTTTATTACACTTGAATTTCAAAACTTTGACTACAACGACTTAAAAAACTACTACAAGAATCTTGTTGGTTTGATAAGAAATAATTCTGTAAACAACGATACATTTGAATTTACAGAAAGAATGAAAGCTAAGGCTGTATATCAACAAGTACTTGCAAATAAAAATAACTTCTTTATTGATGTCATAAACGAGAAAACAGCTCGTTCAAGATTTAAAGATGTTATCATGGGCTTTGCTGGTGGTCACGGTAATATTAAGCTTTACGGTATTCACGACTTAATGAATCTTATTGATTCAGATATGAGAGAAGAATACGGTGGATTATTTTATAACTCCATTGCAAGACCAATGATTGACAATAGTGGAAAGCATGATGAAGCTATGTCAAATATTCTTGATGAATTACAAGCTCCAGATTCTTTAAAATCTATTGGAGCAATGCACTATCTTGGTATATATGGATTGACTCATCAAAAGCCTTCGTTTAATAAAATCTCAAACAAGCTTGCAACGTTTTTAAATACAGAGTTGGGTGTTACTGATTTTGCTGAAGGAATGACAATCACTCCAAATGAAACAGAGCAAATAAAAATTGACGCTTATAACAAATTAAAAGAGTCTGTTGACAAATATATTATTGACTCTATAATAATATCTCTTGGCGGTGGAGCAGAACTTGGATTAACGTCAGCTCAAATAAAATCAATCGAGAATCAAATGTTTGTTTCAGCTGGAACAACAAAGAAAGATATTGATAATAAATTAAAAGAGTTAAGAAAGTATATCGGAAGTGATTCAAGTATTTCTGACTTAGTAAAAGGAATTGCTGGAAAAAGCAATAACGAACTTTCTAACGACGAGCTTGAGTATCTTAATCGTTCTCGTGAAGTAATGAATAAAATAAAGAATGGAGCTTATACAGATGGTCTTTCAATGAACTACGCTGCTAATACATTCTCTGGATTATCATTTACTGAAATAGAAGATTATGTTCCTATTATAAGACACAAAGATTTTTATGATATGTTTGATTCAGCACAAGTTGGAAATATATCTGGAATTGACGTTGCTTTTAAAATGGCTTCTAATGCAAACCTTAATGAAGACTTTGTTTTATCAAGGATAAATACAGTATCGGCACTTGAAACAAACTTACATAAATTAATAACAACAAGAGCCGACCAGCAATTATTTTATTTATTCAATGCTAAGTTTGGAAAGTTTGTAAAGAAAATGGTTGATACTTCTTTGTTTACAGAAGGAGATAGCGAAACTCAATTTAATAATCATACATCAGCTTTGATAGTTGGAAAGATTAATAATTACTTTCAAAGAGGTTTCACCCAATCAAAGTTAGCATTACGTAAGTCAGCATTTGCTCGTAACTTTACTAACGGAATAAATAATATAAAAGCTTTATACGTTGGTGCTATTTGGAAGTCACCATCTCAGTTAAGCTCAATCATAGCAACTGGTCAAAGGCTTTCAGGAAATGATGCTGCAAGAGCTCGTGATTTAATCTGGGGTTTTGGAATAACACAAAAGTATTATTACAGTAATGACTTGCAAAACTTTTTAAAGAAAGCATCTCCTGAAATATTCTATCGCGGTATTGGAGATTACGACTTAAATAATGAATACAAAGATTCACTGTTTAGAAAGTATGGTAGCCTGATGTCTGAATTACTTCCAGGTCTTACAGGAGAAGCTTATAAAGAAATGGCAAATCCTAAATTCAGAAAGTTTGCTTTAGCATCAACAATATTCTTTGATAAGATGGCTGCTGTTTCTTCATGGTTTGCTGCTTACAAAAACTATCTTAACAATAATAATTTAGAGTTTGATATTAATAATGTTAATCAAGAAGCTGCCGACTTTGCTACAAACGCAACTGTAAATACTCAATCTTCTGACAACGCTATATACAGAGGAGCATCACAACTTGGTATAGGTATTGGCTCTGCTGATGAATTAAATACTTATAAAGGAATGGAAAATTCTGTTATAGCTGAAATGGCAAGGCAATCATATTTTTCATTCTTATCATTCTCTAATGCTGACGTTGTTAATACAATGAAAAACAGAAGGAAGTTTTACGAAGGATTAAAGAATGGAGATGTCGGAGAATCATTGTCTGCATTTAGAGATATGATGTGGAACTTCGCTGGTAAAATATCATTTCATGCAACAAGAAATATTCTTACATTCTTAGTTACAAAAGCTATTATTGAAGCTTTCGGTGGTGATTTAGACGACGATGAGTGGAAAAAACTCATGGGCGTTGACACATTATTAGTGCAGTCCTTTGCTGATTATTTAGTATTGATTGACCCTGTATCTTCTGCTGCTCAAAAAGGTGGTGCTATACTTGAAAGAAAAATACGTAACGAGTCTGAACTTGATTACACAGAAGCTTATAAATGGAAAGCATCTGGAGATGGGATTAATCCTATTGGCTTCTATGAAGATGCTATTAATGATTTACTTAAAGATGTAAACGATTCATATAAGCACGCAACAGATGGAGATAAAACAGATGAGGAAGTATATGTATATGTTTCATCACTTATGAGGTTTGCAGCATTTTTTGGTATAGGTGTTCCATTTGCCGCCGAAACATTTGAACTTAGCAACAAATTAAAAAATCACGAGAAGTATGCCAACTGATTTCACTCAATTTGATTCTTGTTTAAATACTTTAATATCTAAAGCGGCTTGCGCTGTTAGAGATACTGACTTTGATTTACTGTGTGACAATCCTGATTTTTTAGAAGGTGTTCAAGCTGCTATTGCGAAAAAGATGTTTGAGTATGCTAATGACAATGAAGATGATTTTGCTGATGGACAGCTTGATGATGTGGTTAACTACTACTCTTTTAAATGTTCTGAAGACCAGTGCTGTGATACAGCTGTAATTAAAAACATGGAAACTGGATTAAGTTCTTGCTGCTCATGTGACGACGAAGAAACTTCTATATCAAGCTATATGAAAGGCAAACGATGGGAAACAGATAATGCTGATATAGTAATAACTGGACAAGATAAAAAACGTTACTTTGAAGAACTTATTGGCGTAGAAGAAAGCGATATTTTATCTGTTACTATTGGAGATGCTGTTTTATCTTTTGGAACTGAAATAGTTAGTTGGGATAAAGATTATGGTATAATGACTTTTCTTGGAAAGCCACCTGTTAACATGGGAGGAAGAACTCAGTGGATAACAATTCAGTGGAACGCAACTACAACATCTTAAAAAATCTATATGAAACTTAAATCTTTTTTCACACTGCTTATAGCGGTATTTTTTTGTGCCAATCTTTTTTCTCAGGGAGCTGTTACTCCAATAGTGTCACCGAGAATAGCACTTGATTATTTTTATTTTTCTGATTCTGTAACATTTGGAACACTTGCTTATCCATATACAGGAACTCCTGTTGTTAATCTTCAAATAATTCCTGGAGCAATACCACTTGATAATACTGATTCTTATATTTTAACATTTGATGAAACAACAAAAAGACTTCAATACAGAGAAGCCTCTTCTTTGTCTGGTGGAAGTGTTACTTATCAAATGTCAATAACGTCTGACGGCTCTGGTTTAAAATTAGTAAATGACCAACTTGCTCCTGGAAACAATTATGTTTATGGAACTTCAAGTGTTGGAACTAAGGGATGGCGAAAGTTAAAAAAACTTGATTTCGATGATTTAACTCAAGGATATGTTGTTGTTGGTGGAACTGGCGGTTCTGTTGATGAAACAATAGGTTCAGCATACCAAGTACTTAGAACTAATTCAGCTGGAACATCTTACGAATGGGATACTCAATTAGAAGAAGATGCTTATAATTTAAGACTTGGAACTAATACAGTGTTTGGCTCTTTATATAATACCGTTATAGGTGTTGGCTCTAAAACTGGAACTGGTAATGGTAATACTATTGTTGGTTATGGAATAAATAGTGCTAACTCTAATTACAGTGACAACACAATAATAGGAGCAAGAAGTCTTGTTGTTAATGCTGGTAATATGACAGTAATTGGCAATGGACTTGTTAACGCAAAAGTATCAGGAATGACAGTATTAGGAACTGAGATAACAACTACTGCTACTGGAACATTCACTTATCCAAACTCTAATGCTCCTATTTACATTGGCTATCACTTAATTGACGACAATCCAAACTACTCTACTTTAAGTAATATATGGATAGGTCAAAATATAGACGGAACTGGTCACACTTCAGCTTCAGATAATAAATCAATCATAATAGCTCAGAATCCTACTATAAGTAATGGTATGCAAAGTTCTATCATAATAGGGAGCGGAGCATCTGTATTAAACGGAGAGCCAAATAACTTAGTATTAGGAGCAGGAGCTACTGCTAAACTCGATGCGACATATGGCTCGTCTGGTGGTCAACAAGTTATTCTTGGCATGAATACAGTAGGTGGTTCTTGGAGAGCAACTGTTATAGGTTCTTATGCACAAGGATTGGGCGTAAGTACTTCTGTTTTTGGATTTGGAGCTTATGCAAATAAACCTCACGGAGATGTAATAGGAAGAGGTGGATATAATGATTTACAAGATGTATCGTTATTTTATGGCTCTCCAGCTGCTGGAACAGATAAGATAGGAACTTTTTATTTAGGAGCTGTTGCGTCTGCACATTACAATCCCGCAATGCCAGGCGGAGAAAGTGTTGATATACATACAGAACAAGATGCTGGAACAAGCTACGCTTTATTAACAACAGCATCTGGTCGTGATGCAAATGCTGTTCCTTCTTATACAAATATAAAAGGAACTACTCTTAGAATACAGGGCGGTGCTTCAACTGGTAATGATTATGGTGGCAATGTTCAGCTTGGGGTTACAATGGCTGGCGGAGCAAGTAATAATACTGAAAACACTTGGGATAACGCTTTAACAATTTATGGCGCTGACGCTCGTGGTTACTTTGATAATGGATTAGGAGTTGGAAATACTGCTGGAACAACTATGAATGGAAGACTTCATGTAACTGGATATCCAGGAGGTAGTTCAGCTACTAACTCTATTTATATAGAATCTGGAACAGGTGAATTGCAAGCTAAATTTACTGATGATAATAATTTATTGTTTCGTTCTGGAACTAACTACAGATGGAATTTTAGCGGAGCTACGCTCAATATGGTTAACGACGCAGGGATTATAAGAACAGCTCGTTTTCAAGCGGCTTCAATAGAATGGTCTTACCTAAATAATAAAACAGTAAATCTTGGACTACCCGCTTCATCTGAAGCTTCTTCATATTGGTATAGGGTTACATCGACTTCAACAAGTAGCGTCGGAACTGTTCCGCTCCACTTATTGTGGTTAGAGCCTACATACAATTTTACTGGCGCGGCAACTGGAGATGTGCATGGAATATATTACAATCCAACCGTAACGAGTATTCTTGGTAATCATTATTTTGCATACGCTACATCTGGAAGAACAAAACTTGGTGATGTTTTACATGATGACGCTTTAACAAAAGTTGCTGTTTTTGCATCTGATAATGAAATAAAATATAGAGATGTCTCAACTATACCAAACATAGCAGCTCTTTCAGCTGAAACATCCTTAGATATGGATGATGATAATATAATTATCTATGACGCTTCAGAAGGTGCAAATAATAAAGTAACATTAGAAGAACTTTTTGATGATTATCTTAATACTTATAGAAAACACGCTTACAGTTATTATAATGAATTTATAAATGGAGTTGGAACTGCTACTGGTGGCAATGATGTGGTTTCTACTTCTTCTGGAACAGGAGCTGCTTCAACTGGAACTGCTGCTATAACAGCTACAAACATAGTAGGTCTTGTAACAACTACAACTGGAACTACCGCAACTGGAAGAAGTGCTATATCTTCATATGGTTCTGCGATAACATTTGGTGGAGGAGCTTCTTCTTTTGAGTATAGATTAGATGGAATATCAGCATTATCAACTGTTACTGAAAGATATGCCATTCTTGTTGGTTTTTTTGATACGTATTCTGCTGCGAATCAAGTAGACGGAGTTTATTTTTTATATGACGAAGGTGGTGTTTCGACTGGTTCAGCAGCGTCTGCTAACTGGCAAATAGTTACAGCTTCTAATAGCACAAGAACTTTTACAACAACATCAACAGCTGTAGCGACAACTGGTCAAACATTAAGAATAGAAATAAATGCTGCTGGAACATCAGTAGAATTTTTTATTGACAACGTTTCAGTTGGAACTATTACCACAAATATACCAACTGGAACTGCTCGAGCAACTGGATTTGCTTCAATGATTATAAAATCTATTGGAACAACAGCTCGTGTATTTAATTCAGATTACATGAGAGTACAAGTTAATTATACAACTCCAAAAAATTAATAACCCTTAAACAGTTTACAGTTATGATGTTAGATTCAATTATCACGACAGCAACAAGTGTAGTGTTAACAACTCTTGGTGCAATTGCTTTAACAAAAATCAATAAGTACATTAAAGAAAAAGAACGTAGAGAACTCAAAAAAGAAGCTCAACAAGAGCTGCACTATTTGAAACTTGATGCAGTTATTTATGCTCTTGGAAATGTTGGAGAGCATAAAGACGAGTTTGAAAGAGTTTATAGAACACGTCTTAAAAATCAATTATCTGAAAGAGAAGATTTACAGGAAATAATAAACCAAAATTCTTAACTATGAAATTCGGACTCAGCCAATTTAAAAAACAGACACCAATTATAATCTCTAATATTAAAAGAGCCATAAATACTTTTATGGGTGGTGTTGTAACTTTTATGCCTTTTATTCAGGCTCATACTGGTTTGTCGTATACAGACCTATCAGCTATTGCTGGTATAACCTTATTAGCGGTTAATACATTAGGTTCTTTATTCGGAGTAACAGAAGGAGAGCCTGTTAGACCTGTTAATGAGAAAGATACATAAATAAATTTTAAAGATTTTATTTTAATCAATGGTTAATATGCAAAACATATTAACCATCTTTGCTTTCTAAAATTTAGCAACATGAAAAAAGATGCAATTATTAATCCATTAATTATCGAGCCGCCAGTAGTGGAAGGTGCTCGTCTTAAAAGAGACAATGAAGTTGTTTTAAAGAAACAAGCTCACGAGCTGTTAGGTATTCATTCAGCACTTGAAGAAATACTTACAATTTCATTAGACCAGAAATCTACATACTGGTTATCACGCTCTTACCGTAACATTGAAGCTGCTTTCAAAAAAATCAAACACATGGAAGATGATTTGATTGAGCAGTATAAAACAAAAACTCTTCAACGCGGAACTGTTGAACAAGCAGTTGTTGAAAAGGAAGACCCATCTAATCCTGAAAGAAACATTGAACTCAAAAAGAATTATGAAATCTTTTCTGCCGAAATTGGAAAGCTTCATAAATCAGAAATGGAAGTAAATGTATTCACTGTTCCGGCAATTAAGTTCCTTGAATTAAATCCTGATGTTCACAGCTTCTTGGGCAAGCTTTGGATATTATTAGAAGACCTTATTGTTGGACAAAGCTCTGAAGAGGTTGAGGCGTTAATGAACTTCGACCCGATAGAAATTCCTACAGAAAATGCCAAAAAGTCCAAAATTGTGACCGAATAGGAGGCATGTAGTTGAACGATTGGCATACGGGTAATATCAAAACACCTAAAAAAAATATCGTTCATTAGAATCGTTCCTATTCATTCTGTTAAAAAGTAACGAAGGTTGTTTAAACAATTAGTTAAAGACAGTTCATTATTTCTTAATCTTTAAATACAAAACAATGTCAACAACAACAAGAGGATTAAAAATCCCAGCAGGCACGTCGAAGACAAGACTGAAACGTGCATGGCAGTCCGTATCGAAAGACTACGCGGCTACGCTATCTGTTACAGCAGCGCAACTTGACTACAAGGAAACGCATGTAATAGTAGGACAGTTAACAGGTGCATTAACCTTTAACTTAGATGGAGTTGGTTCTAACTTTTTAGGCGACCAATTATTTCTTCACCTTAATGCTGATGGAACAGACCGTGTTCTTACATTAGGAACATTCTTGGCTGCTACATCAACAACGTTCACAGTTCCAGCAAACAAAACACTTGTGTTCATGTTTACTTTTGACGGAACGAATTTCAACTTTAACATTTTAAAAACTACAGCTGCTATTACTGACACCGTTGCGGAGTCTACGCCAGCAGCAGGTGTTACAGTTGATGGCGTGTTACACAAAGATGGTGCGACTACTACAACTGCTATTAATACCTATGCTTCAGCAACTGGTATTACAGCATTTGCAACAGGTGGTCAGGCTTCGGCAACTCAATTATCAAAAGAGTTTAACGAAATCACAACTTGTGCTACCGCCAATGATTCAGTTAAATTACCTTCGTGTTCAGCCGGCTTAAACTGTATTGTTAAAAACAATGGAGCAACAGCATGTGCGGTGTTCCCTACAACTGGTGATTCGATTGATACAGCAGCGGCTAACGCATCTGTTGTGTTACAGCCAGGTGAATTGGTTCACTTCAGAGGTGTTGATAATACAGTTTGGGAAACAAGCCGTCAAGTTTTAACACTTGACAAGTTGTTAACCGCTCTGTTAATTATGAACGGAACTCCTCAAACATTAACTGGTGCAGGTGCTGTAAACCTTACAACCTTCTCTACACTGATTGTTACTACAGGTGCTAACGCATTGACATTAGCAGCAGGAACTGAAGGTCAGTTTAAATTCATCAGAATGAAAACTGATGGTGGTGATGGAACATTAACTGTTACCAACTTACAAGGTGGAACAACACTTACATTTAACGATGCTGGTGACTTTGTATTACTGTTTTATCAGGATGCAAAATGGCACATCATTGTTAACTCTGGTGCTACATTAGCTTAATTGTTTTCTCATATCAGCCTCCTACCAGCTTGGTCTCTACGCCAAGCTGGTTTTTAAATCTCTTATTATGGAAAATGTACTTTTAGAAAATTACGGAATAAAACATTTTAAAGTTAATGAACTTGTTCCGAAAGAAATATATGCAATGTATGGTGAAGGAGCTGTTCAGTTCCTTGATATTAAAGCTATAAGAGTTATTGAATTTCTAAGAGAAGATTTAGGGAAGCCTGTGTATGTAAATAATTGGGATAGCGGTGGACTCAGACAAGAGTCTGGTTACAGAGTTCCTAATACAAAAACTGGTGGCAAGTTAAGCCAACACAAATTTGGAAGAGCTTTTGATATAAGAGTTGAAGGAATGACTCCGCAAGAAGTATTTGATTACATACTTGCAAATGAAAAGAAATATATAGCAGCTGGTCTTACCTGTATGGAGAATATAAAATTTACTCCTACATGGAATCACTTAGATACAAGAGCTGTTCTTGATTTATCTAAAATAAGAATCGTAAATCCATGAGCTTCATTTTAGACTTAACTAAAATAGCTACTTGTCCTTCAATAACTATTGAAGATAACAGTGCTTATCCAGCATCCCCCGATAACCATGCTCTTGATTATTTAATTTTATATAAGTTAAATATATACGACTACTCAACCCTTGAAACAATATTTTATTCTACTCAATCAGAACTATCTCCAACAACATTAATTGCCGACTCTTTACTTACTACATCTGGTTTAAACATTGAATTGTCTTTATCAGATGGAATGTATAGTATCGAAGGTATAGTTTTACCAACTCCACAAGTTGGAACTGCTTATTCATTAGAAGATTGTTTATATTATAATTCAGCTACCTACATCTGCACAACAGCTGGAACATTAGACAACGCCAACCCTTTACTTTCTACATCAGCTATATTTGAAGTTGTTGATGAAGCCGATATATCAGATAGATATAGAGACTTAATATATTGTGCCAATATATGTGCAGTCCTTCAGGAACAATCTGTTCTTGGAGAGGCTATACTTAACTATGATATTAACTGCGTAGAGGGTAATCTTTTATGCGCTAATGAAGATGCTAAAACTTATTACTCTGTATTTGTTTTAATAAAGGAAATTGATATGGAATCTCCTACACTTGATAATTTAATATCTCCTGCGTGGCGGGAAAAGTTTTTAATAAATCTTGCAAAAATACAGCAACTACATGGCTGAAACTACTGACCTCCAAGCCTGTTATGAAAACTTCTTAGCCGAAGATGCTAATGATTATTTTCATAAAAAGTTATATGCTAACAACTCTCTTTGTAGCTGTGAACTCTTATATAAGTTTGCAATCACTAATATCATTCACATGAACATCGAAGATTCAACTACGCTTGAAGATGATGTTACTGAACAAATACTCGAATATGGCGAAACAGTTAACTGCTGTGGCTAATCGTTTTCCTTGTTGCTAAGAGCAAAACCCGCTAATCTGTAAGGATTGCGGGTTTTAGCTTTATGTAATGAGTAGACTACATATCGCTTTCGTATTCTTCTTCTTCATCTGAATCAGATGACAGTTTAGCCCCCATCATAGTTGCCGCTTCTTCTATTGCTGGAAGAGCTTCATCATATGACGTATAAGCTAATTCATAGTCACGGGCATAATCAAAGCTGTTATCGTATTGACCTTTTGATATGCTTGGGGTTCTATGTTCAACGCAAATAACAATACCTCCGTTGTTTGCAAGTCTAAGTTTTACGCTCTCAATTTTAGAGCCAGTAGGAACTTTTATATATTTTGCCATAATTTATATTTAAGAAAGTACAACTTTAATATCATCAAAAGCATCTTCAACATCGGCAGAATCACCATTTGTGTCAGACCATGTTGCTGGCAATATAACATCAGAAAGTTTGATTCTTGTTTCACGTTTATCAACTTTTGATATAACAATGAAACCAGAGTTTCTGTTTATATAACCAAGAGCAGCTGTTTTCTTAGGGTTATTAATTGGATGAACAGCCTGAATATCAACTATGCTGTTTCTATTTATTATTTCTTGTCGTATATATGTAACACCTTCGTCTGCGGAGTATTCTATCTCAATAGACTTTCCAGCTGTTACAGTAACTTTTAAATGCTTTGCCATTTTACTTTTTTTAAAGATTTAAAAATAAAAAACAAATATAAGTTTAATATTTTTTACAACCACCATTAATATAAAAATAAACTTAAGTAAAAAACCGTTAGCTCTCCAGCTAACGGTCTAACCAACAATCTGACCGGCAATCAGATTAATTTTCAGATTTTACAGCATCATGGTCGCCAGACGCTGCTTCATCTTCAGAAGTGTTTTCATCAGTAGTTTCTTCAGCTTCATCGTCCTGTGCTTCATCATCATCTTCAGCAATTACTGCTTCTTCTGTTGTTGCGGTTTCTGTTGTTGTTTCTTCGGTAGTTTCGCCACCGTTTGCGTTAACGTTATCAGCTCCTTGAGCTAAATCGTTTTCATTTGTTTCTGTTAACATAATTATTTTTGCTGAAATTTAGACAAGCATATTTCTTTTAAGTAATTTAAACATGCTATACAGTCAATTATTTTATTTTCATATTCTGAAATATCAGTTATTTCACTTTCTTTCAAAAGCTTTTCTATGTTTTCAAGACCGTCAACTTTTATTTTTTTATTTGAGTTTCCGTTTTGATGAATGTCTATTGCAACTAAAAGCTTTAGGCTTGATTTTTTTACATCAGCCGTAGCCCCTATTTTACTTTCAATTTCATAACGCTCCTGAGAATGAGTTAATTTGTAAGGCATGATATTTAATTTAATCTTGTTTTAAACAAAAATTATTTAAGAATGTTACAACGTTTATATTCAACGCAGAGCATATAGATATTATAGTCTGCATCAGGTTTGCTGTTGATTTTAACAAATCTGATTTTTTTATATTTTTAAAGTCGTCGTCTTCAATTGTTTTAAGAACGGCTATTAATTGTTCTCTTATGTTTCGCGAAATATCTTTTTTCTTTACCTCGCTAAGCGAGTTCCAATCTTTTATACTTAATGTTGATAATGAATTAAATATACCAGCTGATGACAACGGAGTCATATTTGACAATGACTCATGTATAAGAGCAAATGAATTATAAGTAAACACTGGATGTGAATATCTTACAAGTATATAATCCTGAACTGATAATTCTGTTTTACCAAAAATTGAGGCATCGTTTGATGCGCTTGCAGCAGCTTCTTTTTCACGTATCTTTAACAAGTCTTTTGTTATAACGTCAACTAAGTTTTCTCTGTCTTGATGCGACATGAAGTTGAAACCTATAACGCTTTCAAACATTTCTCTTCTAACTTCATTTATCAAAGCCGTATTTATTTCTGCTTGCATATTATAAGTTTTCTGATATTTCATTTAATAACTTGTCAATCAAATACTCAATCTTTACAGGGGCATCACCTTCGGTAACTTTGTCACCAAACTCTACAAGTAGTGCAGCCTTGATGAGCTCTTTTGTAACGCTTGAATTGGTATGAAAAAGAATTCTTGCATATGATTGCTCAGATGGTTTTACTTTTTTATTACCAATTAAAGATATATATGTGTCAGTATATCCAGTTGCTTTAGCAAGGTCACCTTGAGAATTAACCGACTTAACTATTCTCGCAGCAGACTCGATTCTTCCTACACGCAAAGCTGTCAATATCTCGCTAACACTTTTAAATACTTTTTTTGTACTTGACATATTATTTACTTTTTAACTTTACTTTAACTTTATTATTAAGCCATTTTTTTGAATTGCTAAACTCAAGAAAATGAATATCGTATTCACATTTAAACAGAACTGGTATTTCTAACTCCATAGCCTTTTCAATCTCGTTTCTAACACCAGTACTTAATTCTTTTCCATATACCCACACTTCATCAAACACTTTTCTTTCAAACAGCTCCATATCATTTTTTATTCCTCTGTTTCTTTGTTCTTCATTAGCATCATCAAGCGCAATAACATCAGCTATGTATGGAGCAAAAGGAACTACATCTGGCATTGTAAGATTTATATCTCTTACAATATCAATTATATCTTGAACATGTTCTTGCGTTGTTTTGCGAGTTCCGTCTTGATACGTTCTGTCTGCTATCGGATGCGCTATAAATACTATTTTCATTTTTTATATTTTACAGTTATAACTGTTATTGTTTTCTGATATACTCCAATACCTTCGGTATGTGTTGAGTATGCTCTTGGTTCAGCTTCTATTTTATCTTCACCAAGAAATCTTTCAATAATTTCATCTGCTTCAAGGAGAGCTTTTGCGTCAGAGAATTTAAACTCTTTTGATTTAATTTCTTCAGTATTCATGCTTTTAATTTAATGATTTTAAAAATACCAGCCGAGCTGCGTAAGGCTCGACTGGCTTGTAAAACAAACTAATAATACGAGTAGAACTTAAAGTTCACCTATTGCGTTAGGATATTTACTTGCATCTGTTTTGCGACTTTCTATATCGTGAAGGTCTTCAATATAAGAATTTGTTTCTCTTCTTAATGATACTTCAAGTCCGCATTTATTTTGAATAGAGTCTGCCATTTCTTGGCAAGATGCCGCTATCTTCAGCAACGCGTTTCTTAAATCTTTATTTGAATCACAAATGATTTCAATTCCACACTCTTCGCCATCTTCTGTATTTTCAGAATTGATTTTGATTACGTGTTCTTTTGTTTCTGTTTTTGAAACAACGCTAATGCTCAAGTCCTGTATGTCAGGACGAACAACTTCATAAATGTTAAGATTACCTTCCATTTTATTTATTTTTAAGATTATTGATTTTTCTTTGTAAATACCATAAAGCTTTTTCAAGGTCTTCAATTTCTTTATCCTTATCTTTTTTGCCAGCTCTCGCTACATACTTAATCGTATTAAACAGATAAGCATCTTTATCTAAACCCCAAGCTTCGCATACCTTAATTACTTCATAAGTGCTGTCACCTCCATAATGGTTTGGATGGTTAATGCTTTCTTTTAATTTATCTTTCTCTATGTTTTCGATTATTTTAAAGTGTAATTTATTAACTTCTACAAAATTTTTTAACTGGTCTTTAAGCATTTTCCTTATTAATGATTCTGAAGAATCAAAGTAACGATTTATTTCTATAAAAGAAAGTATGATAAAATTTATTATCTGATATGGAATCAAGCCAATCTCGTCTTCTTTAAAAAATATAATTAACGAAACTGGAATATACAATTCTCTTTTAGAAGAGCTTTCGACCTCTTTTATATTTAGTTTTAAAAATAAAGTTTTAAGGTAACCTTGCTCTTTATATCCAAAATGCAAAGACTGGTTAATTATTTCTGGCTGTTTTGCTCTTGCAAAATAAAACATGAACTGCGAAACTCCAGATACTATAACAATTTGTTTTTTATCAGCCATCTTACTTATTTATTTTTTACTTTTTTTCTGATAACAATTTTAGGAGTAGTGTTTATAATCTTTGATTCCAAGCCTAAGTAATCTAAAAGAAGGTTATCAAAATCATCTTGATTTTTCTTAACATCGTTAACTCGAGTTTTCAAGTTTAATATTTGTTTGCATAATGAAGTCTCAAATGTTCCTTCATTATAAAGCATGTTGTATATTCCACCTTGAATAAGATTTTTATCTCCTATAAAAGACTTCATTTCTTTAATTTCGTTTTCAAGCATTTTAATTCTATAAGCTCTTGGAAAAAACAACTTGTAAAGCTTTTCCTTACGTGTCATCTTTATTCTTCCAAATTTCATTTCTTTGTATTCAAACATAATATTAAGATTTTACCAAGTTTATAACTAATTTTTTACCCCAACGAACTACCGATAAAATACCCGCTAAAATTAGCGGAAACGATACACCATTAAACAAAAATGTAGTGTGGTGTATATTTATACGGTTTGGCATGTTCGTTTAATGGTGCAAATATACGGCGGTTTTTTAAAAAAACAAATTATTTTTTAAATAATCTGTTAGATTTTCTTAGATAGTTTTTAACACAATAAAAAAAGTAATTAATACAGCCGAAGTTATCGCAAAAGATACAACTGATAATATTAAAAGAAAATTAATCTGACTTCTTTGGTTTTTGAGTTCTTTTAATACGGGCAAGAAATCTTTTGCTTCAACTATTTGCCTTCCTTGATAAATGAGCTTTTCATCTGGTTTGTTTTTTTTGCTGTCAAACCACATCTCTTTCCATGTTTCGTTTTCCATGATTACTTAGTATTAATTAGATGAATAATATTAAATGAACAGAATGTTTGAGAAGCCATGTTTTGAGTCAGCTTAAATCCAGCAGCTCCTTTATGACCTCCGCCACCAAGTTTTTTAGCAATAGCGCCGCAGTCAATATTAGGCTTGTCAGAATACAAACTAAAGCTCCACTCTTTTCCATCAAAACTAAATCTGCACATCATATCGTGTGACGAGTTATATACAGACTTAAACATATCAGAGTTTCCAATAACAGAATTAAGCATAATCACTCTATATGATTCATCTTCGGTTACACAGAGTATGTCTTCGAAAGCTGATTTGCATGTAAACAGGTTACTGTTTTCCTGATATTTAAGTATAGCGCGTCCTTGTTCTTTAACGTTTGCAATGAAGCTTCTTTTGTTAAAAGATGAAATGTCTGGTATAAAAACCCACTCTGGAAACGTCTCAACGCTGTTACAAATAACCCTCATACCAAATTGGAAAGGCAACACATCGTTATCCCAAAAAAGTTTATTTTCTTTTCTCCAAGAATCGTATATTCCAAGAAGTGTTATTGGCTCTGGAGTAGCAACGTTTGGAAAAAAGTAATCCCAAACAAGCTCACATGCAGCCACTCCAACCTTTGATTTATTCCAAAAATTAGGATGAGTAAAGTCTTTAAGTTCTTCAATCGCTGACTTATGATGGTCTATCCATATAACTTTTGCAAAGTTATCGCAAAGTAATTTTGTTAACTCTTTGCTAAACGAACAGTCAACTATATAAAGAGTATCTTCTGTGAATGCTTTATAAGAAAAGTTATATGGAATTACTCCTTCATAGTCATAACCATGAGCTCTTACTTTGTTGTCATAAAAGTAATTAACGATTGCTCCGCTTGCGAAGCCGTCAAGGTCTTTGTTGTGGTAAATACAGTGTATCATTTTATGTTATTTCTTTTTTTAAGTTTATAAAGAATTATTTTGATTTTAATTATTTGAACCCAAGTCCAGATGTAATCATACAATTCTCTTGCTGCTACAAGTGGTGACAGAAGAAAAATGTATATAAAGACAATCATCTTTATTGCATCTTCAGTAAAGATGTAGAGAAGGTCTTCTTTTATTTCTTCTACATAGTCTTTATAAAACATTGCAAAGCATATAATGCTTAGTGATAAATAAGAAAGAAAGAAGTAAATCATAGTTTTAATTTTATAAGTTAGTAAATATATTCAAGTGCCCTCCCCCTTGTCAGTTTGATGTAGGGTCGGAGTTACCCCCAATAGCTTTTTGTTCAGTTAAGTCAACCTCGTATTCAAGTAGTCTTAGCAATGCCGCTATAACACCTTTGTTGTTATACTTTAACTCATAGTTTATAGCATCTACTATTATATGGATTCTTTTATTTGACTCCTTCTCAACTTCTTCTTTTAATCTTTGATTGTAATTAGCTTCTGCAAACTTGATATACTTATCTGTTCTTGATGATAGCCCCTCGCTAAATACATCTTTAAGTAATGAAGGTTGATTTATAGCTTTTGTTATTCTATGACAGATATACTTATAGTATTTCTTTTCATATTCCATTACAATACAGTTAACCTTCTCATACAACGCTGCTTCGGCTAACACACCTGAGCCAGCAAACGTATCAAGAACAGTTTCTCCTGGCTTACACGAATTATGTAATAGATATTGTATTAAGTCAAGTGGCTTCTCTGTTGGGTGATTGTCTGTTACAACTTTAGAAAACTTTAAAACGTTTCCATCTCTAACCTCTGTTAGTGATTTAGAGCCTTTCTTTATAAACAATATAAATTCAGTTTGACTACCCCAAGATTCTAAGTCACCAGCTGTAGTGTTGTCTTTTTCCCAAACAAGTATTAACTTATAACCATCTCCAAAAACTTTTTTAACTTCGGCAACCAATATCTCAATATGGTGGTGACTGAAAAACAAATATATAAAGCTATCTTTTTTAGTCACTCTATCAAGTTGGCGTAACCATTCGGGAACAAAGTTCAAGTTATCATCATTCTTGATAGCCATGTGTCTATTTTCTTTCTTACGTGTATTACTTCTAAAAGCCATACCATAAGGCGCGTCAATTATAGCAACATCAATAAGTTCACTTGGTAATGATTTTATTCCATACTTAGTAGAGTTTATGCTGTCGCATCTAACGACACGTATAAGACTATGCTCGGTTTTGTAATCTGTTATCTCGCCATCATCTTCAATATCTTCAGGCTTGATAACGTTCTCAATAGTTTCAGGATTCTTTTGAACAAACATTAATTTCAAATCTTTATTCTCTAAATCATCCAAAACTAAAAATATATCAATAACCTTTTCTTCTTTTTTAAATAAACTTTTTACAGCATCAGTATCTTGATGTAAGTTTTCTTGTAATGATTTTTGTCTAACCTTCTCACGCGCTTGTTTTTCCCACTCAATATCATCATCAGTTTCTATCTTGTTTTCTTTAAAAATATTTTCAACTTTTATTGATTCACTAAGCGCATACTTCTTCATTGGGTCTTCTATAACCTCGTCTTCAAATTGAATTTCAATTGAAGTTCCTTGACCAACTTTAAAGTCATGACTCCACACACCTTTATCAGCAAGTATTTTGTGTTCATTTGCTTTCACTAATACTTCTTTATACTTCTCAGTAGCTTCTACAAGATAGTAAATAGTGCTTTTTTCTGGAGTAAGAAACACGGTTAAAGCAGCTCCTCTCTTTAACTTTTTGTAATTTTCGTAGTCAAGCTTTATCATTAGTGAATGGATTTTCTTGTGCTTTTATTTCTGAAAGGTTTTCTATTTTTTCTATAAGTTTCTTTATTGTAGCCATGCTACCATCAAGTCTTTCTTTTACTCGTTTGTCTGGCTTGACATCAAGCATTGATAACTCAATGTCAATAGCTACTACATTCAATACAAGTTCTGAATGTAAGTCCATAAGCGAAGTTGGTTCACTGCTCATTGTAATTATTTTTTGTTTATATTATTATTTACATCTTTTAAACTTATCCACCCTTTTCCTTTACAGTGCGGACACTCGTTTCTTCTTCCATGATATGGAGTTGTTTTTCTATTACAATCTTCATCGCACCTGTCTCCATTACAGCACTCTGCGCATCCGTATCCATACAACTTATGCAAAGTCCATACTCTTGTTTTTAATCCAAACGCTTCTATAATCAAAGTGTCTTCACTCATTATATTGGGTTTATTATTATTGCTGAATCAAATTTATCTGCGTCGTGCTCTGATATAACTCTACAGTTATCCATCTTAAGAATCCAGGGGACAGTTTTTATTTTGTCACGCTTCGATGTATAGTGCATATAAACTAAATCATCGTGAAAGATTTCTTTTGGTGACATATTGTTTGAGTCTGCTATTAAGCTATGTTCAAAATATCCATCACAGTTGTCAATCACTTTACTTCCTCCCCTCACGTTATTAGAAGGATTTCTGTCTACAAATGTGCATAATCCACTTACGTGATTAAGTGTTATAACAGCAGCCATTAATCTTTTTGCAAGTTCTTTGATTCTTTTTGAATACTCTATTAATGAAGCAACTTCTCCGCCTGGAAAATATTTTAAAGAACCAACTGAATCTATTACAAGAAACTTAACTGATTTGCTAATCATCTTTTCAACATCTCTAATTGATTTTTCTAATTCTAAATCAGTTATATCTCCTTTGCAAATAAGCTTTAAGTATGGAAAAGTTTTACTAATCTGCATTATCATTGAAGCTATTTGCTCCTCTCCTATATTACCTTTAGTGAACTCGTCTTCTACGTCAATGCCAAATTCATAATCAATCATCATAAACGAAAGTTGAACCTCAGACATTTCTCCTGAATAATAAACACTTGGTATTCCAAGTCTTGCATTTTCCATAGCCGCCCTAAGCCACACCCTTGATTTCTTTGTTCTGTTTTTTCCTATTGCCAAGTATGAACAGCCACAAAGAATACCTTTCATCTGGTCATCAACAGCTTTTATATGAGTTGGTATTCGTATGTTCTTTCTAAGAAATTCAAATCCAGCAGCAGCTGCTTCTCCAACATCTGTTATCGAAGTCTTCTCTCCAACCCAATCCATCTTGCCTTTTGTGTTAGCCGATACCATAAGTTTTTTAAACTCGGGCTCGGCTATTAAATCAATACCAGCACTAAACGAATCTCTATTTGTAAGGTCGAGAATCATTGTCATTATATCCCAAACCTCATTATCTTTTAAAGTATTTAAGCTGAACAGCCTATATGCCATTCTGTGCAGTTCGTGGTTTCTTTCGCTTTTTCCTGGAACTCTAAATATAGAACTTTTATTTGTTCTAACTTGTGATACAGTAACAGCTGACAATGGAATGTTTTTTACTTTTTCAATACAAGATTTAAAAAGCATGTGCAACTTTTCATTCCTGTAATACTTGTTTGTCATAAAACTGTTATTGCCAAACTCGCAATTTTTTGCTGCTTTTAAAAGACTTTCTTCTGTTAAAGAATCTAAATCATATATAGGTATTTTATAAGCACCAGTCTTCAAGTGTTTTGATAACGGCAACCTGAATATAGCTGTATTGAAAATTGTTTTAAAGTCTACTGTTGATTCCTTCATCTTTGCATCTTCGTATGGTATGTCAATCAACTCGCATACAAACATCCTTACTATTTCAAATGCTCGTTCAGAAAAAAACATTTCATCAGCAAATACTTTTAACGGTATAACTATATGCCAACCTTTGTTTCCAGAAAAGAACAACTGATAGTTATCTTTCTTTAAATCGTGTTGAGTTTCAAGTATGTCAACAACTCTTTTAAGTTCGGCAACTCTAATATCAAATGGAACTCCATCCATGTCAATATCAATATAAATAGAGCGTATTCCAACTTCCCCTTCATATCCAATAACAGACGGCTTGTTTGTTTTTTCTGATATATTAGTAAGTATAAAACTCATAGCAGAGTCAGGATAAACAAACATAGAAGTATATGCTTCCATGTGTCTTGGGTGTATCTTGGTAAACTTGGTTTCTAAAAAGTTTCCTCTGTTAGAAAGCGAGCCTTCTATTATTTCAATATAATTTCTTTCCATATCAGTCTCTTTCTGCTTTTATCCATTCAATAATTTCTTCGCACTGCTTTATGTTTGAAGGTAAATGATACTCATACTGTTCTTTAAATTTATACTTCAGCATCTTCCATTTTATTTTTGACTTTTCAGTAAAGTTTCCTTTGGTGTCAATAATTTTATTATCAACAAGAAAGTCAATAACAATAGTAATGGGTTTTACTTTCTCTCCATACAAATCAAACGCTGGAATAAGCGGTATACTTAATTGATGAACAAAGTTTATGTTATTATTTTTAAGCATAACATAAAAATTCTTTTCAAGATTAGAGTCAAACGTTATACCATCATAAACAATCTTCTTTGCATTAAACGAGTGTGCGTTTGCCTTAAGTTCAGCTATTTTTTCATTGCATGAATTAATAACAAGTTGTTTGTCTGGAGCATCAGAGTTTTTCATAACCTCTATGAGCCTTTCTTGTTCTTTAATTTGCTTTAATATAGCTGTTCGTTTTTCAGAGTGCTGTATTTTTGCACCAAGTGAACGACTTCTTTTAGCGAACTGTTTCGAGCCTGTTGTCTTTGCCATTGTATTTAGAGTTTAACATTGTTAACTTTAAAAATATTCTTGAGTCTTGTTTCAAACCAGAGTTGAACATATCTGTTGAAAACAAATAAGATGTTATCTTGTGTTTTTTTGAAGTCCATTCAGAGCTGTTCATTTCTTTGTCGTATGAAATCTTAACTTTAAAGTTAACATCTCCACTGTCAGCTCGCATCCATACGCATACAACGAATACAACATCAGCGTCAAACCCTTTTATCTTTTTAATAATAGAGTTCTTTGCTATTTTTAAGTCATCGTCTTTCGGGTTTATTCTAAAAGACTTAAAGTCTTTTATTAAATTTTTTATATCTTCTATCATTTCATTATGAATTTTATATTGCTTGATGAATTTATTTTTACTGGTTCTTTAACCTGTTCTTTGTTTTTTGTTTTGTAAACAAGCTGTCCATTCTCAAACAACGCCTCTTCTTCATAGAATCCTTCTATTTCAAGCACTCCGTTGTCAAGAACTTTAGCTGATGATTTGTGCTTAGCCATAATTCTTTTAGCATTTTTTTCATCACAAGTTCCTTTGCATAATGCAACAAATAAGTTTACTCTTTGTGTTTGGCTAACGCGAATCAATCTATAAATAACTTGTTCTAATAAAGCCCATGTATTTGGCAAGTCATTTACTATAATATTATAAGATGCTGGTAAGTTAATTGATTCGCCAGCTGCAACTGTTTGACCTATAAACAAACAAGGCTTCGTATGAGAATTAAAAGCTTTTGCTTGCGATACTCTTTCTTTAGGTTTTGTTTTTCCAACAGCTTTGAATACATCGAATCCAAGTTGTTTGCACTCATCTTCTATTCTAAGAATAACATCTGTGAAGTATGAGAATACAACAACTTTTTTACCTTGCAATAACAAATGCCTTACAAGTTCCATTGTTCCTGTAACCTTTGCAAGTCCAGTTATTCTGTTAAGCATCAACTGTTTTGAGTTAACTTCAATACGTGATACTGAATGTTCTATTGAAGCATATATCTCATCAAGTTCTGCATTAACTACATTGGTGTCAAAAGCATATCTTATTGTCTTATATCCTTTTGTATTTGTATTGCCTTCGTGCTTAACTCTGAATACAATGTTTGATAGCAAGTCTGCTAATGCTTCTTCGTTCTTAGAGCCAACAACAGAACTACGCTGTGTGTTTATGTCAAACTTGTATTCAAGAAACATCTTCTTAAATTTCTCTTTATTTTGACCAAGCTCTAAATTACCAAGCTTGAAGTATGCAAAATAATCATCAGTCCAATTTGTTTGCAATGTTCCAGACAACACCATTATTTTTAACATTGGATTTTTTCTTTCAGCATGTTGCAATAAAGCATGTGAGTATACGTGACTGTCTGTTGTGGTTGTTTTAACCCTATGTGCTTCATCGAATATAACACATGAGATGTTTAATGACTGAAGCAACAACATATTCTTTTGAAGTATGTCATAGTTAACAAGAACATAAGTAAACTTATTAACTATGTTTACATTTACTTTTGTTGTTGCGTCAATTACAAGTATTTTGTTTTTATCAAGACCCCACTTGTCAACCCAATCTTCATATATGTTATGCTTTGCTGTTGGCTTTGAAACTAAAAGCGTTATGCCTTTAGAATAGTTGTCTTGATATGCTCTCATTACTATATCAGCCGTAAGAGCAATAACGCTTTTTCCAGTTCCTTGTTGTGCAGCCAATAGTGAAAACTTTCTTGTTATTATAAATTTAACTGCATCTATTTGATACGGAAGTAACTCGTCTTTGTATGGAATAATATCCAACATTGAATCAAGTGAATTACTTAATGAATTTAGGTATGCACTTATGTATCCAAACAATTTTTTTCTTTCATCTTCAAGCTCAATGTTTTTTTGATTAACCAAGTTTGGACAAAACCTTTTTAATAAAACAAGTGCTGCTTTTGAAACAGTCTTGTTTAAATCAAAGATTATCTCTGAGCCATTATATCTTGCTCCAAGCGTTTTTATATACAGTATGTCGTCGTTAGTAAGCATCTTTGATGATGCAATCTTAACGAGGTTTTTTTCTATGCTAACCATCTTTAAAATTTAAAAGTGAATGGAGCTTTTATTACAGGTTTTACTTCTTCAACTACAGGTTTTACTTCTTCAACTACTGGTTCAGGAGTAACAGGCGCTGGCTGAAATGTTGACAATGGTATTGCTGGTAATTTTAAAGGCTGTGAATCTAAGCCAAGTTCTACCAACGCCTTTGCTTTTATAGCTGCTGAAGCATGTCCAAATAAAACTTGTTCTTTCAATCCTTTATTTATATTACCTTCTGAATCCTCTACAAGAAGTGCAAACTGTTTTAACTTATTAAAGTGTGAGCTTTTTTGTATAACCTCATCTGAGTAATTAACTTTGCGAAGCGCTTCAATAGAATTAAGCAAATCATTTATAAGCCAATCTGCTACATCTTTCTTTAAATAAGCTTCGCACAATGAAAGTCTTTTTGTTTTGTAGTTTTCACGAGAATCCATATACCCAAACGTTCTTGAGTTTAAATCAACAACGAGTTTGTAATCTTCTCTTCCTCTCGACCAATCAATAAACCAATTATAAGTTATGCTATTTGTTTTCTTATAACCAATCGTTGCTTCCATTGAAGCAAAGTCTTCTAAATTAAACAAGCATAAATTATTCTGCTCGTAGAAAATAACTCCGTCTTCGTTTAACACAGCATGTGTCATTACATTAATACCGTCTTTGTCATATAAGTATCTTATCTTGTCAAACGACCTTCCATATGTTGGAAGTATAACAAGTTCAGAATCTACTGGCTCTATGCACCAAACATACTTTGGTATAACATTCTTATCAATAGATGATTTCTCAAATGGAATAAACCATTTCAAGTCATAGCTTAAAACTTTACCTTGTGGTGCTGACATAATTATTTTTTTAGAAAGTTAAATTTTACAGGTTCTTTTTTTATTTCAGGTTTTACTTCTTCAATCACTTCTGGTTTTACTTCTTCAACAACTTCTTCTTTTTTCTTAAATATGTTTTTTGTAATTTCTGGATTGAGCTTAAATACATCGGATACGGTTGCGTTTACTTCTTCAGCCTTCTCGTTTGTCTTTACCTCAATCTTTGGTTGATTAAAACTGAAAGTTATTTTTGTTGCTGCGTTTATGTTATCAACTTTTGTTTTTGCATCAGCGTTTGGAGTTACAATCATTTTATCTTTTTCAGCAACTTTCTGAGTAACAAACGAGAACGGTGTTATAGGAGTTGATTTTGTTTCTTCGCTTACATTGTTAATAACAACTTCGTCTTTGCTAAATTTATCAGCTTCCTCAATCGTAACCATTCCACGTTCTTGTCTGTATTGATTACAGAAATTAGCAACAGAACAGTAGTTCAAACATCTTGTCGGCAAACCAACGCGAGTTTCATAACTTGCCATCGGAAACTTTTTAGATAATTCAGCTACGAAGTCTTTAGCTTCCTGCTCGTTATCAAAAACTTTTGTAGCGCGTTTAGAACTCGGCTCTGAATATACAGCGTATTTAGTTTCCTTGCTCCAACGTTCTTCCGTTGTGCAGTTATAGGATTGTGGGTCGTCTTGATATAAAGCGTGAAGAATTAATCGTGCTTTAATTCTTGATTTGATTACGTTAACATCAGCAAGGCTTATCTCTAACACCATCATATCATTCTCTGGATAGTTAGGGTCTTGCGCCTGTTTACCAGCCTGCCAGTCCTTCATCCATAAAAGGATGTAAGCTTTTTTAACTTTGTGTTTTACAAATTGAGTAGTCTTTTGACCTGTAACTGGGTCGGTTTTTATCATCTCAAAACCGTATGTTTCAATACCGAACTTGTATGGTTCGAGCTGCTCTCTCCATGTTTTTATTTTCTCAGCTCTGAATATCCAATCCCAAGTAGTTCCAGTCTTTAAATCCCACAAAGCTCCGTCAACGTATTGCATTTCTTTTGTCATTGTAATACCTTCAGGATATGTTCTTTCTGGATAAAACAAATCGGGCTTCATTACAATATTAAAGTCTAAGTTCTGATACTCAGGAGCTGCTGGAACTTTAATGATAACACGTTTCTCTGATATAGGAATAAGGTTTTGCATGTTCTCGTATTCTTTGTCAGCATAATAACTTGCAACAGCACGCTCTATTAACAGATGTGCCATTGTTCCAAAGAACATCTTGCTATCAGCAGATATGTCATTATCTTCAGCAACACGGTCTTTATATTTTTTTCTTAATAATTTTATTTTCGGACTGTCTGTTAATGTAGTCACGCCAATAGAGTTATCAATATACTTTAAATCAAAGTCTCTTGGCGAGAACTCAAACGCTCTAACTATGAACTCAGGGAGTCCGAATCTGTTAGGTCGTTTTGACTTGTTATAGAATTGAAGTTTGTCATTAGATGCCATAAAGGTTATATTTATACGGTTTTAAAATCGTTTTGTATATGGTTTATTTTGAACGTGGTGAACAATTATATATAAATCGGGTTATATACCACTAAAATAAAATAGTTTGTTATAGGGCGTTAAAATCATTCTTTTAAAGAATCTCAAAGTTCACAAATTATTAAACTTTTTGAAGTTATCAAGTTTATTATGCTCAATAGAACTTTCTATTAAAGCAAGCGATGTGTTAATAAGCGCATCAGCTCTGAAGTCTGTTCTATATAATTCAGTAGATGTCATTAACTTAAAGAAGTCTTTTAAATTCTCCGCCAATGAAGGTCTGTCTGATATACACCACATATTTAAAGCGTTAAATATAAACTGCATATCTTGCATAGAAAATTTATCTATTGATTCTTCTAATAAAGCAAATACGCTGTCGTCCTCTTGCATTATTCTTAACGCAATATCGATTAAAAATTCATCGTTTGTTTTAGATGCCATAGCTTTTAATTTAAAGTGCCCTCCCCCTTGTCATTTATGGGTGAGGCGGGAGTTACCCCGAATTGCTTTTTGTTTAGTTATATTCCACCAGCGGTGGTTAACAGTATGCTTTATCAGCATTAAAACCGTTAACCGAATCGCTTTGGAATTTTCGTGGGGTTACTTGGAATCGAACCAAGCGCCTACTGATTATGAGTCAGTTGCTCTAACCTAATGAGCTATAACCCCGAATCTGTTGCTGCGATACTTTGCTATTTGAAATAGGAACTGCCAGTTGGGCATCGCGTGTGCGATTAAAAGGTCTTACCGTTCTACCACGCAGCATACAGACTATAACTTAAATATTTCTTTTACTGGTGTTTTGTTAATCCACTCAACTTTTGCGTTATGTTTCTTTTCAACAGTGTCTACAATCTTAAGAGAAACAACTGTTGCTAACGCCAGACCTACTATGATAATGATTGCTTGCATGTTAGATATATTTAAAGTTAATTCCTACAGGTGGTTGAACTCTTGGGTCAGTAATGTATAAGAATATATTACCTTCCAGAAATACAGCTAAGTCATCATATGATGTTCCGCCATCAGTAAAGACATATATGTGAGTATATCTTTTATTGTTTTCTCTACCGATTCTGATAACATCTCGAGATACTCTAAGCATGTCGGTGCTTCCGCCAAGATATAATTGCTTTAAACAATCATTCATGTTCTGCAATGTAACATCAAAGAAATACTTACTAACTCTATCGTTGGCTGAAAACAAATCAACTGAATCATATTCATTAAGAACAGCCTTTAATCCAACGGTTAACTTGCTGTAATCGTAAAACTCCATTGAACCGCTCACGTCAAATATAAATGCTATTTTATTATAAGACCCAACAGTTCCAGCAATCATTGCTTCGTCTGTACTATAACGTCTGTCAATGTTTTGATATGAGTAGTCTGTTGCTCCATCATCATATCCAAATGCTGTACTTTGTGTAGCATCAGCACCTGTATCAACTAACGGCGAATTGTCTAACCCTAAGTCAACCGATAACTCAGCTTCTAAATCATTTAACATTGACTCGAGTGTCATGCCGCTTGATTGCGAAGGAGTGTCAGTCATAGAACCGCCACCGTGCGACGAGTCGAGAATACCTAACTGATTCGGGTCTATTCCAAATAAAGAAAGTCCAGCCTCTTCTGGTAACGACGTATTGCCAACTCCGTCAACAAAATAACTTGGCGTTGTAGTAGCGCTATGTAACTGATAGTTCTTAACATCATTGAGCCATGCAATAAGTAATTCATAATAGAACTCTGCAGACTTACCTGATTTGAATTTTATATCTGTTGGATGTAAAATCATTCCAGCGTAGTTTCTAAGCTTGTCAACGGTTTTCTTATTGTATATATTAAGCTCGTTGTTTACACGAGTAACACACCACGAAGCTTCGAGATATTGTGCAGCCCTTGCGAACTCTGATGTTTTGCCATCTTTAATTTTATCAGCAAGTCTTTCGTATGAGTTAGTAACTTTTTTCATAGCCTCAATCATAAGAAAGAATATACAGCATTGTTCACAAAAGTCTTGCGGGAAGGCATCGTATCTTCCTCTTATAACATCACGAACTTTTTGAATAGCTCTCTTTGAAATAAGAATTCGATTGCCGACTGTTGCTGAAAAGAATCCTGGATATTCAGTTAAACAGATTTCTTTTCCTTCTACAGCCTGTCTGAAAAACTTATAGTTATTAAGTTTATCAATGGCTTGTTTTATAAGTAAATCCATAAAGGTATATTAAGTTTGTTAAATTAAAATGGTAAGTCTTCTTCGGCATCAGGAGAACCGCTTGCTTTATCGGCGTTTTCCTGTTTAGCCTGATGTTCAAGAACTTTAGCTTTATAAAAGTCCTCCATTAATTTTTTAACCTCAGGCATTTCTTGACCGGCTTTACCAACGTAATAAGTATCGTATTGGCGAGTTCCAGCTTTGTTTGGCTTAGTTCCAGTATATTTAACCTGAACGAAATCACCAACATTGCAATTCATAAGTGAATCATACAGCGGAGTTCCTTTGCGAGCCCATATTGTATAAATCGTATCTTCGTTTATTCCAATAGCTGGATTAGTAGGACACACAACTGTAAATGGAGTGCTTCCGTGAACAGATAAAAAATCTTTCTTGGCTGCGATTAACAGTCCGAAGATTAATTGATGCGAACCTTTCTTTGGCTTCCAAACATCAAATTGGGGATAAGAACCCCCTCCGCTACCTTTCACTTCTGTGAAGGTAAGCTCGATTGGCTTTTGATTTTCACTCATTTTGTTTTATTTAAACTGTTTAAAATATTTTTACCATGCTTTCTTTACTCCATTACTTTGTGGCACAGCTGGAACGATTTTAACTTTTGCTAAAGCGTCTTTCACTTTTTTATCACGCTCCATCTTTTCACGCTCCGCATCTGTAACGATATTCATATTGTTGACAATAAATTCTTTTCTTACGTTGATAAGACTTTCGATAATAGAAGTGCGCTTGTTTAATATAACTCCACAATCTGTATTAATATCTGCAAACCTTCTAAGCGCCATGAATACTTTTATTATTTTTTTAATTTCATCTTTCTTTAATCCAACAGTTTGTTTTTCTTTCATACATTTCCTAAAATATCCTCCCAACGCATTATCAAGCATCCCTGGCTTTGTAGTAAACACAACTGTTTCTATCATTTCAGTGTGCTTGAGTTCTGAATATATACATTCCCAAGCATTAAGGTCACTTAATTGAGACATATTTATATCGTAGAATCTAAGATAATCCCAAAATCTAAATTCAAAGTCGAAAGCTTTTATTGATTCATAGAATGTAAGAAAGTTAGCAACGTATTGAGCGCCAACTAAGCCGACAACCTCCTCTTTTACAAATGAAGATGGTATGTTATTAACCGAGCAGAACTTTAATATCTTTGATAG